>JAEEGL015083226.1_pt1 | contig 11916 bp, 12 predicted proteins | sample 9134231 | NCBI WGS metagenome assembly JAEEGL01 (sample SAMN16246548, study PRJNA631951) | gut metagenome | biome: gut microbiome; feature: rumen; material: fiber-attached | host: Bos | place: Iran: Karaj | collected 2018-10 | reverse complement strand
CCCCGAGCTCGCCGAGAACCTGATCGGTTCCGCGCAGCGTGTCACCCCTCCCACCGCCTCCCACACCATCACGATTGCGGTGGTCAAGAAGGCTAACGTCACCAAGGAAGGCATCAACGCCGCCATGAAGGCCGCCGCCAACGAGAGCTTCGGCTACAATGAGGACGAAATCGTCTCCTCCGACATCATCGGCAGCCGCTTCGGCTCCATCTTCGACGCCACCCAGACTATGGTCTCCAAGATCGACGACGAGACCTTCCAGGTCCAGGTCGTGTCCTGGTACGACAACGAAAACTCCTACACCAGCCAGATGGTCCGCACCATCAAGCATTTCTCCAACCTGCTGTAAGAGCCGTTCACACAAAGCAACGCTCCGTCCGAAAGGGCGGAGCGTTTTTCTGTTCACGTCAAGAGCTGAAGCTCCAGAAGCCGGTCGATCTCAATGACCGAGCGGTCCTCCAGCTCCAGCAGGCGATGGTCCTGATCCACCTGCCGGACCTCGGCCGGGCGGGTCACATAGGCGCCGCCAAGCTTCAGTCCGTCCGGCTCGAACCAGGTGAGCTCCGCCAGGCAGCTCCCCTCCCGCCGGATCCGTTCCGACAGTTCCGTCAGGCGGCGGTTGAGCTCCTGCTTGGCGTCCTCATCCAGCTCGATGGGGCTGACAGTCAGCCGCGCCGTCTCCTCGATCACGTCCTCATAGCCCGTCAGGGCGGCAAAGGGTGAAAACTGCGCCGCCCGCTCCTCCGCCGGCATGGGGGAATGGTGCTTGGAGATCGGCCGCTGCAGATGGATGATGTCGTCGTAGCTGCCTGCCACGCTGCTCTCCCCTTTCGTTTTTCCCCATTGTATCAATCCCTTCCATAAAAATCAAGGGCTTTTTCCGACGGACGATCCCTGTCTTTTGTTTCCGGCAGGCGTTCCCAATCCTCCAGGAAAAGGATGACAGGAAGCTCTCCTTGTCTGTACCGGTCTGTGAGCGTCTCCCGCGTGTCCCAGAATAGGATCGCGCCGTCCTCCATCCGGCGATGCATCGCCCCCAGCCCCCGACAGAAAAAGCCCTGTGCGGGCAGCGGGCCCTCCCAGGGCGTCCAGGCGCAACCCGGCGCCGCGCGGCATCGGAGCGGCGCTCCGTCCAGGATCAGGGCTCCATAGCGCTCCCTGCAGGCGGAAATCCAGACGTCAAAGCTCCCGCCCCCCGGCCAGGGTCCCACCAGCACAGCTGTGTGGGGCAGCTCCCCATAGGCGGGCGGGACCGCCAGCTCCTTCTCCCCCAAGCCCGCGATCAGCTCCGCCAGCAGCGGATGCCGCGGCCGCTCAAAATCAAACACCAGCAGACCCTGCCACTGCGCCAGGCTCCGCAGCGCTGCCGCCAATCCCCGGCGATCCGGCAGAAAGCGATCATCCACCAGCAGCCCCGCAGCCTCCGGCAGGGGCTGTCCGCGCCAGGCGCCGTCCTGCCGAAAGCCGCAGCCTGCCGCCAGGACCGGAGTCCTTGCGGAAGCCCCGGGAGAATTCACATAATATGTGCATTTTTTCATGGACAAACCCCATATTTAGTGATATAATCAATTAGAGTACGGGTTGACAGAGAAATCCGATCTATCGTATGAAGGTGGTGCTTGCTTCATGCCCTTCTCCCTGCTGCCGAAGCTGATTTTCCACAAGCTGACGGACGTAACGCCCGACTTCCTCCGGGAGCACGGCATCCGTTTGCTGATGCTGGACTTCGACAACACCATGCTGCCCTACACCTCCCAGATCCCCAGCTCCGAGCTCCTGCTCTGGATCGACCGGATGAAGCGGGCCGGCATCGAGCTCTGCGTGGTATCCAACAGCAAAAAGCCCAAGTCCGCCGCCTTCTGCAGGGCCCACAACATCGCCTGCATCACCCACTCCAAAAAACCCACCGGCCGGGGTATCCGCCAATGTCTGGCCCGCTTCGGCGCGGAAGCCCATGAGACGGCTCTGGCGGGGGACCAGATCTTCACCGACGTGCTGGGCGCCAACTGCGCCGGCGCGGTCTCCATTCTGGTGAAGCCCATCCATCTGCACAACATTTGGCTGAAGCTCCGCCATGTGGCGGAACAGCCGTTCATTTTATTAGCAAGAAAAAGGAGAATCACAAAGCCATGACCAATCTGGAAAAGTATCTGTCCCTGCTGGGCGAGGGCGCCTATGACGGCCTCCTTCTCACCAGCCCCATCTCCCGCAAGTACTGCGCCGAGTTCAATGTGGACGAGGGCGTCGCCATCGTCACCGAAAAGGGCTGCCGCTACTTCACCGACTCCCGCTACATCGAGACCGCGGAGAAGAATCTGAAGGGCTTCGACGTGCGCATGGTCAGCAAGGACAACGGCTACATCAAGCAGCTCAACGAGGCCATCGAGGAATTCGAGGTCTTTACCCTGGGCTTCGAGGAGGACTTCCTCACCGTCGCCGAGTTCCGCAATTACGAGGAGAAGCTCAACGCCAAGCTGGTTCCCTGCCAGAAGGACATCAACGCCTTCCGGGTAGTCAAGGAGGAGTACGAGCTCCAGCGCATGCGGGAAGCCCAGGCCATCACCGACAGGAGCTTCACCGAGGTCTGCAAGCGGATCAAGGTCGGCATGACCGAAAAGGAGCTCTGTGCGGAGCTGATCTACTGCCTGTACAAGAACGGCGCCGAGGGTCTGTCCTTCGCCCCCATTGTGGTCTCCGGCCCCAACAGCTCCATGCCCCACGGCGTTCCCGGCGAGCGAAAGCTCCAGCCCGGCGACTTCATCACCATGGACTTCGGCGTGATCTATAAGGACTACTGCTCCGATATGACCCGCACCGTGGCCCTGGGCTATGCCACCGACGAGATGAAGAAGGTCTACTACACCGTTCTCGAAGCCCAGCTGGCGGGCATCGCCGCCACCAAGGCCGGCGTCACCGGCCAGGCCATCGACGGCGCGGCCCGGAAGGTCATCACCGACGCCGGCTACGGCGACTGCTTCGGCCACGGCTACGGCCACTGCCTGGGTCTGCTGGTCCACGAGGCCCCCAACTGCAATCCCTCCAACGACAAGCCCATGCCCGCAGGCTGCGTCTCCTCCGCCGAGCCCGGCATCTACATCCCCGGCAAGTTCGGCGTCCGCATCGAGGATTGCGTCATCATCAAGGAAGACGGCGTGGAGGACCTGGCCCACAGCCCCAAGGAGTTGATGATTATTCCAGCATGATTGATCAGTCCATAGAATCTCAAGGTAACAAAGGCTGCTCCAAACATCGGATTGTCTATCTGGACTTTCTTCGGCTGATTTCTGCTTTTTTCGTCATCGTCAATCATACCAATTCCAGGGTGTTTCTGAATTCCGAGTTATCCCTGACATGGTATGCTTCGATCGCTTACTTCTTTGCTTCGAAAATTGCTGTTCCAGTATTTCTTATGATTACCGGTGCAGTTTCCATGAATCGGGAGCCAACATGGAAAGGATATCGCCGCAGAGTATGGAGGGCAGTTGTTGTTCTTATATCCGCTAATGTTTTCTACTATCTCTATTCCGTCTGGAGAACTCCAAACGCGTCTATAGAAGCTGATAAGCTTGTAGAAGCGATTTTTCAATCCGGTGCAAGACCCCTTTGGTATCTGCATGTTTACGTAATCTGTACATTGTTCATGCCCTTCTTTCAGAAGTTTGCCTCGGTACTGACACAGCGGGAGGAACGCCTGTTCTTATTACTGTCTGTCGGCCTCAACGGTGTGTTAGGGATGCTGCCATTGCTGTATCCTTCCGCCAAAGTGCACAGCATGTTCACCGCCGCGACCGTAAACTCTTACATCGGGTTTCTGTTTGCCGGGCATTACATTGAGAAGTATGTCAAAGTGCGTGGCCACACAGCATTGCTTGCCCTAATCACTTGGGCCGGTGTTCTTGTGCTGGAAGTCTGGCTGACCGGACAATACTATCAAAACTCACCCAATAACTTTCTGAAGCTCGATGAGCGAACCTATCTGACCATCGTTGTTCAGGCTTGGTGCACATTTTTCGTCGCTAAGTATCTTTTCCGGAATTTGGATAACAACACAAAACTGGCTCGCGTGATCTGTTTTCTTGGAAAACAGACATTTGGCGTTTACCTGCTCGGTGAACTTGGCATTTCATATCTGTTCTTTATTTATTCTACCCTCGCACTTGATATTCCGAGAATGTTTGCTATGGTGATTTACGAACTGGCTATCTTTGCCGCGTGTCTGCTTGTCACAATTGTACTGCGTTGTATCCCAATTGTCCGAAAGTATATTTAGATTAGAACAGTCAAAATCTGGCTCACAGTCCCAAGGAGCATTCTCATCGAGGCTTGATACACTTCCCACAGGCGACAGAATCCCCCCGACAGGCAGTCGGGGGGATTCTTGTTACAGAGAATTAAACCGCATCGGAGCGCCGGTGGAGGCGCCGCAGCGCATCACCAGCCCCACGTCGATCCCAAAGGACAGGCCCGCGTAGACCGTGTTGAGCACGATATCGTCCTCAGGGGCAGATAAGACCGGGAGATCCGGGTCAGCAGGCTGAAGTGTAAGAGAAAGCCCGCCAGCAGAAACAACAGGCTGAAGCCCAGATGAATACGTCCAGCGGAAGGCCGGACACCAGATGGGGCAGGGCCAGAGACAGACCTGTGTTGCCGCCGGAAATCAAGCCGGTGGAAACGAATAATAGGATACGCAGACTGCCGGAAGCAGATTGTCCAAGAGGATGACAGGGAGTTTTTTGAACATGGATTTTACTGGTTTGCCTAACTTTCACTGTGAGATTTTGAACGACCGGATCGCAGATAGAACGCCAGAGCCGTGCCCATCAGGGCGTGGGAATACAGGGGACTGCCAAAGTCCGCCAGGACCTCGTCAATGGGGTGTCGTTCATAGCGGAGCAGCTCGTCCGCGTCCAGATGCTGCTGACCGGAGGCCTCCAGCTCCTCAGCCAGATAGCAGTGGAAGGTATTGGCAAAGAGCGCCGGGTTTGGGCTGCAGGAGCCCAGATGGGTGAGTTTTCCCGCCCGGAAGCCCGTCTCCTCCAGCAGCTCCCTGGCCGCGGTCTGGGCAGGGTCCTCGTCTCCGTCCCGGACGCCGCCGGGAAACTCCACGGTCATGCAGCGGGCCGCGTGGCGCCACTGGCGGACCATCAGGAAGTCCTTTCCCAGGACCGGGATCACCATGACCCAGTCCGGTGCCCGCATGGCCACATAGCTGCCCTGCAGGCCCTCGGCGGCCTGCTCCGCCTGCTCCCACACCTCAAATACGGGCGTGCGGAGCAGAAGCTTTTCTGCTGAAACCGTCCATTTCAGGGCTTCATCATCCATCGCTGTTTCCTCCTTTGTCAGCGTCGAGCTCGTAGATCTCCCGCAGGATCGGCGGCATTGCATCGGCCAGCATGCGCACGAACTCCGCCGAAGAAGGCGTGCAGTCGTTGAACAGCCAGCGCCGGAGCATGAAAAGGCTGCCGAAGCAGTGATACCGAATCGCAAACAGCTCCTCCTCCGAGAGCGTCTCCACACCCCGCAGCCTGCAGGCGGCCTTTTGATACATCTGCTCGTTGTTGGCCAGTATATGCCGCCCCAGGGCATTCTGAGAATCCTCCGTCAGAGCGCTGCGATAGAAGCAGGGATCGTCCCGCATCCGATCCATCACCATTTTGATGCCTGACAGTCGGAATTTGCCGCTGCTGTCCGGAATGCAATCGTCCACGATCTGGTTGAACATCCAGGCGGCAAGATCATAGATGTCCCGGAAGTGATAGTAAAAGGTTCTTCGGTCGATGCCGCAGTGGGCGCAGAGAGCCCCGACGCGGATCCGGCTGAAGCTTGTGCCTGCCGTCATCTCCTTGATCCCGGCCGCCAAAAGCAGCTTGGTGCGATGGGATCCTGACATACCGTTCACCTCTTTCACATAATAATCATATTGTCCTATTTTTACACATTATATCATATTTGTCTGTGTTTGAAAAGAGTTTATTTTGATAAAATGTATTTTGTGAATACCAGATATGGTTGCATGTCTTTGTCTATTGTCTTTGTCTATTGTCTTTGTCTTTTTACCTCTCTCTTCCCCGCCCCCGCCTGGGGGCCTGTTCCGGCAAAGAAGCGGTCCCGCCCTACGGGACCGCTTCTATTCTTTTTCCGGTATCCCGTCAGAGAAACGGCGGAACGCGGATATGGGTGGAATCAGTCGTCCGTGAAGCGCTCGCGGGCCTGCAGGACCTGGCAGATCGTCCGATAATCTCCAAACACCGTAACCCGGTCGCCATCGCGGAACCTGGTTTTTGCGGTGGGGGTCTCGATCCTGTCGTCCTCGTGCTCCACCATCAGCACCAGAATGTTCCAAACCGGCTTCAGGTCCATCTGGGCCAGAAACCTGTCCCGCATACAATCCGGGACCGTGTACAGCGTGACCCGGGCGGCGGTCTGATCGCCGAACTGGTCGATCACCATGATGCTGTTCGTGCCGCTGTTGTTTCCATAGCGGTTCGCGATCTTCTCGATATAGTGGTCCAGCCGTTTCCGGACGCGCTGGTACTTCATCAGCGCCAGCACCGCCGCAACCGCCACGAGGGGGATCAGCATGGAAATCACGAAGCTGCCCAGATCCGCCATCTTCACCGACACGAACACGTTGACGAAGGCGGAGACAATGGTCACATTGAACACATAGCCGAACAGCATCGTGATCCTGGCCAGACGCCGCCGGGACCGGGTGGAGAGAAACATTTCGCTCTCGTGGGTGGTAAAGCCCGCCCCGGTCAGCAGAGAAATGACCTGAAACTTGGCCTTTTCCTCCGGCAGGCCGATGAGCCGGAACAGGACCGTGAACACCTCGGAGATGGCCCAGTAGAGCAAGATCAGGATCGCGAACAGCGTCGCGGCGGCATAGATATTCATGCCCTGTCCTCCAATTCGTTTTTGGCGATCCCGCCGGGCTTCCGTCAGGAGTAGAGTCCCAGCAGCCTGCTGGCACGCCAGATAATGACGGACATGTCCGCGCGGGTGGCGGATCTCCCGGGTTCAAAGCGGGTTGGCGAGGTGCCGGAAATGACGCCGTTTTCCACCGCCCAGCAGACCGCCCGATAATAGTAGTCCTTTGGCAGCACGTCCTCGAAGGGACAGTACGCGTTTTCCGGCGCGGGGCTGCCCGCCGCTTTCCAGAGGATCGCGACAATCTGGCCCCGGGTACAGCGCTCGCCCACGCCGAAGGTCCTGAGGCTGGTCCCGGCCACATACCCCCGGGAATAGGCCCAGCGCAGCGCCTGATAATAGTAAGCGCTGGTCTTCACATCCACAAAGGGCAGGCTGCCCTCCGCCGCGGGGCTGTGGAACAGGCGCCAGAGGATCGTGACGAACATGCCCCGATCCACCACCGCCTTGGGTGAAAAATGCTGATCTCCGGTTCCTGACATGATCCCCTGGTTGCTGACGAAGGCCACGCCCTTGGCGTACCAGCTCTTCAGGTTCAGGTCCGTATAGGGGCTGATCCCGCAGATCGGGCAGACGTCGTTGGGCAGCGGTACGGCGCAGGAGTGGGTATAGCCGATCTCGTCCCGGTGGTTGCAGCGCAGGACGATATAGCCCTTGTCCAGATACTCCGTCTGCAGCTCTGACAAAGGGTGCGTCTCGCTGTCCGCCAGATACCAGAAGCGGCGGGCTGCGGGAGCGCGCTCCTCGGAGATTTCAATGCCGGAAATATGGTTGTCCGCGTCGTAAGTGATATCCGTGACCAGGCGGGCGTGCTTGCCCTCCTGGATCATGCAGTCGCCCACCTGAAGATCCGCCATCCGGTTGCCCACGATGGTCCCGTAGTGCCCCAGGGTGTGGGTCGTCTCCCGGGTGCGCAAATCCCAGGCCCAGGACACAAAGGCGCTGCACTCGCAGCAGAAGAAGGGAGCGGGATTCTGCTGGATCTGGGACACCGCCTGCGCGCTGTACATGAGGCTGTCGGGATTTGAGACCTCCCGGAGGAAGTCCGGCAGGCTGGATTGCCAGGGCACGTAGCTGCCCGAGCGGTGGGGCTGGCCGTAGGGGATGCCTGTATAGGGCACGCCCGCCAGAAAGCGGTTGGACTCCTGATTGCGCCAGCCCTCGATGTTGTACAGGGGCGTCCAGGCAATATCCGTGATCTGATAGGCCCGCTTCACCATATTTTTCACGCCCTGGCTGATTACGGCGTGACGATCCTCCGGACGGGGCTTCTCCGGCTCCATACGCGGCACCTCCCTGTCCAAGGCCGCGGAGCCGCTTTGCCGACCCGAAGCCAGCCGCTCCGCCGCCGCCGGCAGCGCCGACGCACCAAAGCAGAGCAGCCCAGCCAGCAGGAGGGCTGTCAGCCTCCGGGCCATTCGTTTCGCCCGGCTCATTTGTCCAGGACCTCGACCTGGATGCTCTTGACACTCTCTTCCATCATGGTGATCTCCTCTTGACGCAGCCGCAGCTCCAGACAGCGGACGGTGTCCGCCACATTGACGGGCTTGCGCATGCCCACCAACAGGCTCATATTGGGGTGCTGGGCCAGGGCCCAGGCCTCGACGAGCTGTGCGAAGCTGCACCCATGGGATTCACAGAGGGGTGTCCAGGCTGCAAAAGCCCGGCGCAGTCCCTCCTGATATTTCTCCCCCACCCAGGGGATGCGGGATCGGATATCGGTCTTGGCGAAGGTCCGCTCCAGAAAGGCGGGCCCCGTCAGGAAGCCCTCCTCCAGCACCCCATAGGTCTGGAAGCTGGTATTGTATTTCTCACAGACGGGAAAATAATCCCGACCGTGGAAGGGGGACAGAATGCTGAAAAACTCCTGAACCACGCTGACGCCCTGCCGCTTCTGGGGGGCGTTTTGGTATTCCTCCAGGTCCGCGGGCCGGCTGTTGGAGAGGCCGTAAGCCCGGATCTTGCCCTCCCGGATCAGATCCTCCAGGACCCCGACGGTGTCCGCCGCGGGGAAGGACTTGCAGACATAGTGGACGATGACGGAATCCAGATAGTCGGTCCTCATGCGGCGCAGCGAGCCCTCCACATCCCGGCGGATCGCCTCCGGGCGGGTGTCGTTATTGACCGTGCAGCCGTCCCGGGCGTAGTGGAAGTTTCCGCCCTCCCCTCTCCAGTTGAGCGAGCATTTCGTCTGGAGGATGAAGTCGTGGCGGCGGCGCTCCAGGGCGCTGCCCAACAGCTCCTCGCTGGCGCCGGTACCGTAGACGGGAGCGGTATCGATGTAGTTGATCCCGTTGTCCCTGCAGGCGTCCAGCAGCCGGGCTGTCTCGATGGTGGTGGATTCCTTGTCGGACCACACGCTGCCGCCCCCCAGCCCCCAGGTGCCGAGGGCGACGACGGATACGTTCAGATCGGAATTGCCAAGTTTTTTGTATTGCATCCTATTTCTCCTGTTTCCTGTTGCCTGTTTCCCCGCTGGTGCGGGATACGGCGGACAAGCAATGCTTGTCCCTGCAGGCGGGTCTGTTGCCTATTGCCTTCTTTTTCTGAACAGATACTCGTCCAGCTCCGTCTTGACCTTTTCGGGGATCTCCCGGCTGACGGGACAGACGGCGGAATTGGCCATCCGCCGGGTGAAGGCCGCGATGAAGGCGATATCCTTCTCCATCTGGGCCATGGACAGGACCTCGGGCAGGTCGTAGCGGCAGTGGATGGGCGCCGCGTTGCCGCCGGCGATCCGGGCAAAGGACAGGGCGGGAACGCCCTTGTCGGCAAAGGGGGTGGAATCGCTGGAATAGACGCCGATCTTCGCCTCCACGGGGAAGCCCAGCTCCGCGCCCATGTAGCCCAGGTAGCCCGCCAGCTTCTCCTCCGCGGAGACCTTGGCGATGAACTTGCCCAGCCAGGTGCCGATCATATCCAGGTTGATATTGAGGACCGCCTTTTCCAGCTCCGCCTCGTGATCCCGGACCCAGGCCTTGGAGCCCAGCAGGCCCCGCTCCTCGCTGCCGCAGAACACCAGGCGCAGACCGTAGTTCAGCGTTTCGTCCTTCAGGGCGTCCAGCACCCCCAAAATGCCCACGCAGCCAGACATGTTGTCATAGGAGCCGTGGGACAGGGCGGTGGTGTCATAGTGGGCGGTGAGGACGATCCACTCATCCTTCTTTCCCGGAAGCTCAGCCACCACGTTGTGGGACGCGCCCTCCCACTCCCGCTGGCGGATCGTGATTTGGACCCGTTTCGTCTCGCTGCGCAGCAGCTCCACGGCGGAGGCGGTGTGGATCATGGCGCAGAGGACCTTCCGCTCCTCCCCCACCACGGCGGCCCGCAGGTCCCGCTCGTCGATGTCGTCGATGGGATAGTGCACGTTGCCGTACTGGAACAGGATGCCCTTGGCTCCGGCCTTCATCAGATCCTGATAGCCGAAGAAGCCGACGCCGGAGCCATCCATCAGGACGATCTTGTCCTTCGCGCCCGCGATCAAGACGGGATCCTGGGCCGGCATGTAGTAGAGCTCGCCCTCCACGGTCCCGCTGCCGCAGCAGAAGAAGCCCTTGCAGGGGATCTCCTTCCCGTCCGCCAGCACCCGGGCCTCCTCGATCTCGGCCATTGCCACGGGAAAGGCCTCCAGCCGGGCGGGAACGCCGAGCTCCTCGCACCGGGCTTTCAGATATTCCGCCGCCCGCAGTTCCTCCGGAGTACCGCTGCGGTGAACATAATCTGTCTCCTGAAAGATCTTTTTCATAGCCTCTTGTTTCATAACTCGCCTCTCCCCTCTTTTATGTCTACCATTTATTATACCACAAGTTTTCAAAAATGGAAGAGGAAAGTCGAAAAAAAACGCCCCGTGATCCGGGATCACGGGGCGATAACCTGTTTATAGGCGCCGCATGCGGCAAAGCATCAGCATGGCGGGGCCGGTGAGCTTCAGATTCGTCTCACCGGAAAGCAGGAGGGTCTCGCCGGGGGCGAGGGGGATTTGGTTGATCTGCGCCGTTCCCTCAATGCAGCAAAGCAGCAGCTGCTCCGCGGCATCGTGGCGCAGGCTGTGCGCCGCTGCGGAAAGCACCGTCGGAGTCTCTGTCAGCTTCAGGAGCTCCATGCTGCCTGCGGCCTTGCCGTGGCGGAGCATCAGGTTAAAGTCTGTACAGCGGCCGGTGCTGTGGGTGGCGTCGGCGCCGGAAAAGGCGTGGATCTCGAAGGGCCGCAGGCGGATCGGTGCGCCGCCGTTGTGGGTCAGGACGATCTCGCCCTCCAGAGTGGAGATCAAGCGGTCATAGTCCGGCAGGGGGGTGAAATCCGATTCGTCCAGCTCCACCGTGGCGGAGCTTACCCGCCAGAGGAAGTTCCGGTCGGCATAGCGCGCGCCCGGCGGAAAAATGGCGAGCTGGGTCGTCGTGCCGCCGGACCAGCTTGAGACTATGTAATCGTCTTTTGTGAGCTTTTGAAGCATAGTGGTTCCTCTTTTGTGGGGGCTCTCTATTCGATACGCCGCCTCATCCGGCGCTTCGCGCCAGCTTCCCCTCAAGGGGAAGGCTTCACGGCGTTATTCGGCGCGGAAGCCGCCCTTGCCGTCGGCGGAGAAGTGGGTGGCGTAGAAGGCTTCGGAGGCCCGGATCAGATAGCCCAGATCCTTGACGCCGGCGGTTTCATAGCTGGAGTGCATGGCCAGCTGGGGCAGGCCCAGATCCACGGTGTTCATGGAGACGTGGGCCATGGCGATGTTGCCCAGGGTAGAGCCGCCGTTCTCGTCGGAGCGGTTGGCAAAGAACTGGACGGGGACCCCCGCCTTCTCGCAGACGCCCCGGAACAGGGCCACGGAGACGGCGTCGGAGGTGTATTTCTGGCCGGCGTGGGCCTTGACCACGATGCCCTCGTTCATGTAGCTGCAATTGGTGGCGTCGGTCTTCTCGGGATGGTTGGGATGGACCGCGTGGGCGTTGTCGCAGGAGAGCATGAAGCTCCGGGCCACGGCGCAGCGGTAGT
>JAEEGL013458974.1_pt1 | contig 11916 bp, 14 predicted proteins | sample 9134231 | NCBI WGS metagenome assembly JAEEGL01 (sample SAMN16246548, study PRJNA631951) | gut metagenome | biome: gut microbiome; feature: rumen; material: fiber-attached | host: Bos | place: Iran: Karaj | collected 2018-10 | reverse complement strand
TTCCAGCCATTCTTTCTGGATCAAAAGAATCAAGTCCATCCATTTTTTCGCTAGTACCTATAAATTTTATTGGTACATTGGTTAAATGTCTAACTGATAAAGCTACACCTCCACGAGTATCTCCATCAAGTTTTGTAAGTATTACACCCGTAAGTGGAAGTTTATTATTAAATCCTTCAATAACATTTATTGCATCTTGTCCCATCATAGAATCAATAACTAAAAGGATTTCTTGAGGATTAACTATCGATCTAATATTATCCAATTCATCCATAAGCTCTTCATCAATATGAAGACGACCTGCCGTATCAATTAATACATAATCATACTTATTTTCTTTTGCATATTTGATAGCATTATTAGCTATTTCAACAGGATTTTTCTTACCTTCATCATACACCTCAATATTCAATTGTTTTCCCAATTGTTTCAACTGATCAATTGCAGCTGGACGATAAACATCACACGCAACCATAAGAGGTTTTTTAGCATGTTTCTTTCTTAACAAATTTGATAATTTCCCAATAGCTGTAGTCTTACCACTACCTTGAAGTCCAACAAGCATAAGAATTGCTGGATTACCAACTAAGTTAAGTGATTTTTGCTCTCCTCCTAAAAGTGATGTTAACTCATCTTTTACAATTTTTACAAAAACTTCACCTGGCTTTAAACTTTTTTGTACTTCTTCACCTAAAGCTTTTTCTTTAACATTATTGGTAAATTCCTTTACAACTGTATAGTTTACGTCTGCTTCCAAAAGTGCAAGACGTATTTCTCTCATCATATCACTAATATTACTTTCAGTAATCTTTCCAGTACCCCTTATTTTAGAAAGTGCACCTTGTAATCTTTCTCCTAAACCTTCTAACATAGAACCACCCTCAATCTATAATATTTTTTTTATTTCCTCTAAAAGTTCATCATTTATCTTATCACTTAATAAAGTAATAATCTTTTCTTTTTTCTCATTTAATTGCAATTTTTCTTCTAATTCAATTAATTTATCTTCCATAATCTTTAACTGATTATGAACGGCATTTCTAGAAACATTGTTGTTCTCAGCAATTTCGCTTAAAGACAAATCTTCCCAATAATATGACTCAAAATACATTTGTTGCTTTAAAGTAAACAATTCTTTATAGCAATCATAAAGAACATTTAAATAAACAATTCTATCCATGATTACACCTACATCATATCTTTAAACAAACCATATATATATTTTTCCACATCAAATACTTGCAAGTCTTCTTTTCTTTCACCAAGACCAATAAATTTGACAGGAATTCCAACGCTTTCTTTTATTGCCAAAACAATTCCACCTTTTGCAGTACCATCCAATTTTGTTAAAACAATACCTGTAATATTTGTTATTTCTTTAAATGCCTTTGCTTGACTAATTCCATTTTGCCCAGTCGTCGCATCAATAACTAATAATGTTTCATGAGGTCCTTCTGGAATAATCTTTCCAATTACTTTATTTATTTTTTCAAGTTCTTTCATTAAGTTTACTTTATTTTGAAGACGACCTGCAGTATCTACTAAAACGACATCAACATTTTCTTTTATTGCCTTTTCAAGTCCCTCATAAATAACACTTGAAGGATCAACACCTTCTTCTTTACCCACAAATAATGAATCAGTTTTAATAGCCCATTCTTCTAGTTGTTTTGTAGCACCAGCTCTAAAAGTATCGCCAGCAACCATCATAACTTTTTTATTTTCATCATGAAGCTTAGCAGCAATCTTAGCTATAGTAGTAGTTTTACCAACACCATTAACTCCAACAAACAAAATAACTGTTGGACCATTTTCAGCATAATTTATTTTATTTACAATAATTTCATCACTGACATATATTATAAATAATTCATCTACTATTACTTCTTTTAAATATTCAAGATCTTCAATATTTTCTTTTCTAACTCTTTTTCTTAATCTATCCATAAAAGACATAACAGTATCTATGCCAATATCTGCCATTATCAATATCTCTTCAAGTTCATCAAAATATTCATCATCAACTTTTTTATGTCTATTAGTAAGATTAATTAATTTAGATACAAAACTCTCTCTAGTCTTAGTAAGTCCCTTCTCATATACTTTTACAGATTCTTTTTCTTCTTTTGGAACATCTTCAACTACTTTACTACTCTCTTTTTCTTCACTATCTTCCAAAGAATCGTTGAATGATTTTTCTTCTTCAACTTCATAAGAATCATTAATTTCTTCTTTTTCTTGAATTTCAACTTTTTTTTCTTCAAATTCTTCTGTAGTAGATTCTTCATCACTACGCTTAAACATATTTTTTATTTTGCTAAATAATCCCATTTAAATCACCACAATTAGTATATCAAAAAAAAGATGAATAATCATCTTTTATTTTAATTCTTTAACTAAAGTTTTAGTTCTATATACCTTTTTAGTTAATAACTTTAAACCACTAACATTATTAACTTCGCTTGGAGAAGAAATTGTATTTCCTGTATCTTCATAATATTTCTCAATGAATGTTCTAGTAGTTACATATTCATCCAAAACTTCTTTTCCATCTCTACTATAGTTGAATACAACATTATTATCATTTGTTTCCTCATCATGTTCTGTCGTCCATTCTCCAACTTCATAAACTTTATAAGTACCATTTTGAGTTCCTTCAACAAAATAATCACCACATACTAAATTAACCTTTTTATTATTTGATTGTGGTATTTCAACATAAGATTCAAATCTATCACAATTTTCAGTTGTATCAATTGGATTTTTTAAATCTTCACTAAAACCTTTTTTAATAACTTCATCTAAAGAATAAATATTATCTGGACTTGGATACCTATCCTTATACTTAGCCACACTATTTGCAAATGAATTTGCTAAATTCTTAAATGCACCATAATTTTTACTATTATCAGATACAAGTTTTACACCAATAGCAGTTAAAATTGCTATCACTGCAAACATAGTCATAAACTCAATTTTGCTAAATCCTTTACTATTTATTTTTTTCATACATTTCCTCCACTTTACTCCTAATATCTTTATCTATTCTTTCAATAGTTGCAACACTAGCATCTAATGATTTTTTATAATTTCCTTTATAAAACAATGCTTGTGCTTGATTTAAACCACTATCTATATTAATATTCTTAACTCTATACCTATTTCCATATACTATTGAATATTCCGCAAGTTTAGCAGTTTTAATCATTTCATTAGTCGTATTATATAATTTTAACACTAAATCACGTGAAGTATCAACCCTTGTATTTAAAGTTTTTATAACAATTGGTTTTCTTTCTAATTCTTTTATAATTTCTAAAATAGAATCATTTGCTTCTTGCAATTCAACAAAATAATTATCAGATATTATAGGTAACTTATAACTTCTTATTTTAGCTTTTGACTGTTTTAACAATTCTTGTATCTCATCTAATTGCTCTCTTGCTCTTATTTCATCATCATACAAATGTCCTAAATTTCTAAGAGCTACATCAAGCTCATCATCTACTCTCACTAACTCATTTAAATACTCTTTTATCGTATTTGAAAGTTCAGTAAAAGGAGTTTTCTTTCTAGGAGCACTTTTTGTTAATGTTTTAAATTTTTCATTCAATTCTTTAGTCTTTTCATTTACTATATCAATAGTTTTTACATCATTATCAGTTAAATCATACATACTCTTTATATCATCCATCTGAGCATAAATTTCATTAACTTCACTAGTTGTCTTTTCTAATTTTTTTTCAAATACTTCTTTAGATTCTTCATATTCTTTCTTTGCTTGTTTTTCAAGTTCAAACTCATCAAATAAAGAATCCAAATATTCAAGCATCGTCTTTAATTCAAACATACAGTTTTCTAAATTCAATACTTTGATTCTATCTAATATTTTATTAACATTCTTTAATGATTCTTCAACATTATACTCAATTTTCAAATGCTTTAAAGGAATCTTCTTAGATTTTAAATCACTATATGTTTCAGTAATTTGTTCAATCTTTTTAGGGATAAGTCTATTAGCAAGTAAAACTAAATCCGGAACTTCTTCAATAACTATTCCCATATGATCTATCATAATATCTATTCCCTTAACAATATGATAGACTTCTTGATAGTCATTTTGTTCCATATAATATTCAAAATCCTGAAATAATTTCTCAATATTTTCAAATTGTAATTCTATTGGATTAGCTATTTGTTCATATTCACTCTTATTAGCATTAAATTTATCGTTCAACTCTCTATATTTTGTCTTTAATTTAGTGATAATCTTGCGATATTTTTCCTCGCTCGAATTTATTTCTTTAATATCATCTAACAAATTATCAGTCGCTTGCCTAGCTTTATATATAGCAAGTTCAGTTTTAGCAAGACTTATAGAATAATTTTTAATTTCCTTTTTTTCTAACAATGAATCCAAATCAATTAACATATCATTAATTTTAGGAATTTCATTATTTCTAATATTTTCAAAGGTATTATACCATTTTTTATATTTCTCTTCTACTTTGTCATTTTTTATAATTGTCTCCATTTTAGTAAGTTCTGATACAACAGGAGCACTTTCAATTTCATTTTTTTCCTTATCTAAAAGCTCTAACTCTCTTCTATAATCTTTAATTCTTTTCTTTTTAATATACATCAAGGCAATCAAAATCAGCATAATTGCAATTACAATATAAGATGCAATTATCAAAGCTAAATTATCCATCTAATCACCTCTACTTTACACTATACTATTATCTTAACACATATCTAACTTTTTTTCATTAATTTATTAAAAAAACTATAAACGTTTTTTTATATTTATTTTAAAATAACAAATCAAAAAATATGATCTGACTTTATAAAGTATTATATATTTAAATACTTTATATTGTTTTCAATGATTTTGTTGACTATTTTACACTTTTCGTATATAATCTTTATTGCATATTCAAACAGCGAATATTTTAAGTTTTTAATGTGTTTATTAAGTTTATTAGTAACTTTGCTGTTAAGTGAAAATATTAAAATAAACTCCCTAAAAATGAGAAATACACAGTCTTTTGTTTATGTAATAATAAATAAAGGAGGAAAAAAAATGGCAAGATATACTGGATCAAGTTATAAACAAGCTCGTAGAGTTGGTTTAAGCTTATTAGAAAATGGTAAAGAACTTGCAAGACGTCCATATGGACCTGGACAACACGGTGCTGACAAACGTGGAAAATTATCTAACTACGGTGTTCAATTAAAAGAAAAACAAAAAGTTAGATTCATGTACGGATTAAATGAAAAACAATTCCACAAAACATTTAATGAAGCTGGTAAAATGAAAGGTATCCATGGTGATAACTTCTTAAGATTACTAGAATCTCGTTTAGATAACTTAGTTTATCGTGCAGGATTTGCTTCAACAAGACGTGCTGCAAGACAGTTAGTTAACCATGGACATGTCCTAGTTGATGGAAAGAAAGTTGATATTCCATCTTTCAGAGTTAAAGTAGGTTCTGTTATTACTTTAAAAAATAAAGAACTTAAAGTAGTTAACGAAGCTTTAGAAAAAGTTGTTTCACGTGTTGAATATATTAATTACGATGAAGCTAAAAAAGCTGTAACTTACGTAAGACTTCCTGAAAGAGGAGAATTACCTGCTGATATAGATGAAGCATTAATAGTTGAATTCTATAATAGATAAAAAAGGATTGACACATGTCAATCTTTTTTTTTATAAATTATTATTCAATGATTTACTTATACATCATACTTTGTTAACATAATAATAGAGGTGGTTAGATGTTTTACATCGACAACAAATCAATCACAAAAAGAAAAAAATTACCAATAGTATTATTAATCACTGGTATATTTTTTATTACAATTTTTGGTATTGTATATTTTTATGGAATATATAGAAAAAATTCAATGAAAGGAGAAATAATTGCTTATAAAGTTGATCCAAATGGTCACGTTGAAAAAAATGGAAATTATGTTTACTATCCTATTTATTATTTCATCATTGATGGAATAGAATATACATGTAATAGTAGCGCTTCTTCGACAAAAGTTCCAAATGTTACTGGTAAAGTTTTATATAAAGAAAATAATCCAAGCGAATGTATTACAGATTATGTAAATGCTAATAGTGATTTCTTACTATTGGGAGTTGCTTTAGGATTGGTTATAACCGTTATATCCATACTAATAATAATTAAAAATTCTAAGGCAATAAAAAAAGTAAAAAATTTAACAACTAATGGAGTATTAATTAAAGGTCTTCCATATACAATGACTGATACTACTATTGAAGGGAAAAAAGCAAAAATTATAGAAATAGACTATAAAATGGTTAATGGCACTACAATGCACCTAAAGGGAAATCCAAAATATAACTACAAAACAAGTAATATAGCTCCATATGCAGACTTATTAATTGACCCAAAAAATAAAAATAATTATTATATTGATTTTGACATAAAATATTCTGGAGACGTAAACATAATAAAATATAATCAACCTAATCAAAGTCAAAATGATATACCATATCAAAAAATAGATACAAATCAAAATAATGAATTGATAAATAATAATACTGATAAATTAAACAATATTGAATTTAATCAAATCTATAATAGTCAAAATGAACCAAATACATCAAATCAATCTAATGTTAATATAATAAATAATCAACAAAATACTAATCAAAATAAAGAATTAATAAATAATAATTCTGATAAATCAAACAATGTTGAATTTAATAAAATCTATAATAATCACGATGAACTAAATACATCAAATCAATCTAATGTTAATATAATAAATAATCAACAAAACACTAATCAAAATATAATACAATAAAAAATCTAATAAAATATTAGATTTTTTTTATGCTATAAATCATTAATTAAGTTACTAAACGCAAGAAGACTAGTACTATACTGAATAGCATATTTTTTCAATTAATACACTAATCATAAAATATAATTTCATCATTCATCTTCACTTATATTTTTACTTATTTATTTCTACTCAATAAATTCTTCTTGTATTATTTCTTTCATACACATATTTGGTTCATTGCTATCGAAATTCCACGTGTGAAACGAATCTCCCCTACAATACTTAAAGCTTTTACATTTTTTACATTTTTCATTTGTCATTTTTAATCTATTTTTTCTAAATATATCATATCTATTTTCCCAAACATCTACAAAACTATCTGTCTTTATATTTCCTTGAACAAGTTCTTTTCTTCTTACATTTGGACATACACAAATATCACCATTACTTAATATACTTCCTATAAAAATTCCAGCCCCACATACAAATCCATGATTTCTTAATACATTTTCATATTTTAATCCCATATAATGACTACAACCAGTTTCAACACTCATCTTTCCTTCAAGTCTTTTCTATCGAATAAAGTTAAACAAATATAGCATTCCTTTTTTATCTAGTGCTATCTCACTGTTTTCTGAAGCTCTTCTAATAGGATCAACACACACAACTCGCCATTCTTTTACTCCCTTATCCAAAAGGACTTTATATATATCCTCTAATTCATTTATATTCTCCATATTAGCTACAGTAGTAACTTGCAAATGAGATAAAGTATCTAAATCTTTTAATAAATCAATAGCGCGCATTATTTTTTCATATGAATTTGGAACTTTCCTAAATTTTTCATGAGTTTCTTTTAATCCATCTAAACTTATTGATATACTAAACATATTTGTCTTTCGGAATTGTTCTATTGTTTTTTCATTAATTAGCATACCATTAGTAGTCATTCCCCAACGAAATCCAAGATTAGTTGCAAATTCCATTATATCAAATAAGTCTTTTCTCATTAAAGGTTACCCACCAGTAACTGAAAGAAATACATTATCAGCGCCATATTTTTCATGAACTTCTAACAAAGTCTTTTTTAATTCTTCCGCACTTATTTCATCTTTTGGTATAGTATAGCCACAGCTACTTCCACAATGTTCACATTTAGCATTACATCTTAACGTAACTTCCAAAAATAAATTAGTCAATTTAGGTTTTTTAATTAAAATATTTAACCTTTTTTACCAAAAACTATTTATTTTTTAATATAATCACTGTTCTTAAACATAATAGCTTCACTCTAAAGCCTTACAAAACACATCATCATATAATATTATCACTACTAACTACATATGCATATCACTAAAAAAAAGCTTACACAATAATTAAATTATTACTTTTTATAGAATTTACACACAAACAATAATAATACTTAAGTATCTTTCTTTCTAATAAAGTAAAACTCATTATTAAGTCAAATCATTTAATAAATAATAAAATAAAAAAGCTACTAACAAATGTTAATAGCTTATTACTTATGCAGCTTGTTTTCTTTCTTTTCTTTCTTCTAATTTCTTAACTACATCTTTAGTTATTTCTACAGTCTTTTCTTTTAATTCTTTAGCAGTTTTTTCTACAGCTGGAATTCCTTTTTCTTTAGCATATACAATTAAATCTTCGCATTTTTCTTTTAATAGCATTCCCTTTTCTTTAGCTATTTCAAGAACTTTCTCTTTATCCAATTCAGATAAACTTCTTTTAATATCAGCAATTTTAGCTGATACAGCATCTCTTACATCCTGTAAGTCAATATCTCTAATTTTTCCTATAATTTCCTCAAAAAGTTCTCTTAAATCTTCTCTTGTTTCACTACCTTTTTTTGGTGCAAACAATATTCCTAACGCTGCTCCTACTGCAACACCTGTTACAAAAGTTCCTACTCCATTTTTACTCATATTAATCAAAATCCTCCTCTTCTTCTATAACTTTTTTCTTTTTCTTTTTTTTCATAACTTTTTTTACTAATCCAGCAAAAAATCCAGTTACTTTGTTATTAGCACTTGACAAAGTATTTCCAACATTTTCAATTGCATCAAATAGTCCATTTAAAGACTGTGATTTCCCTTCAATATCATCTAATAATATATTTACTTTATCAACAGTAGTAACTAATTTAGTTGCTAAGATAATAATAACAATCAATAAAACTGCTCCAAGAAAATACAATATTATTGGGAAAATATCATTCAATAAATCCATATCTACTCCTTTTCCTTATCTTCATACATTGAATCTATTAAATCAAACAGATTTTTATCATCACCATTTGATTCTTCAATATTTATTTTGTTTTCTTCTTTAATAGATGGTTTAACATCTTCTCTTCTTACTTTTTCTTCTTCTTTTTCTACTTTATAATCTACATTATATTCTAACCCTAAATCGTTAAAATATTCCTCAGCATCGCCAACAGTTACTACTTTAACAGTTGGTGAATCATCTTCATTTAAATCATAAAGTAAATCTTCTTTTTCACCCCTTGTTTCTTTATTAGGATTTTCCTCAATAGAAGCAGATATTTCACCAGCTAAATCGCCATAAGCTTTTTCTCTTATTACATCTAAATCAGCTTTTTTAGTAGATACTTGTGATAATCTAACTTCCCTTTTAGAAACAATTTCGTCTTTTGTATAATTTTTATTCAAAATACCATATATTGGTGAAATAATTGGTGAAGGTTTAAAAGATTGTTTTTCCTCTTTTTCTTTATTTCCTTCGTAAGGCTTATGATAAAGATTCTCATCAATAGATGGCTCTTTATTAACTACTTCTTCATAATTATATCTTCTAGTTTCTATTACTTCAACTGTTCTAGGCTCTTCCTTTATTTCCTCAACAATATGTTCTTCTTTTTCTTTAATAGGTCTTTCCATCTCTATAGTTTTTTCAACTTCAAAATCTTTATCATCAAAACTCATAGGAAATTTGAAATCTTTTTCTTCTTTAGGAGGAGTTGTTTCTTCGATATCCTCTTCTATTTTCATTTTTACTTCTTCTACAATTGGCTCTTCTTTTTTCCTAACTTCTGGTGTTTCTATTTTTTTTGCAACCGTTACTTTTTCTTTTGGCTCATTTTTTTCTTCTACTTCAATGTATTCTTCTTCAAAAAATACATTTTTTAATTTATCCAACAATCCCATTTTAACACCTTCCTATTCATATTCAGAATCTAAAACATCATCATCTTTTATTTTTTTATCTTTATCATATACATCATATTCTTCAATATAATCTAAAAAATTTCCATCTTCTCTTTTAGATTCAAAGAAATTATAAGCTTCTTCCTTATAATCAAGAGTTTTCTCTCCAATCAACGTATCCAATATAATATCATTATATTGTACTGATGATAAAATTTTAATGGAGTTTGTTATAGCATATTCAAGATTTCTTTCTTTTACTAACGCTTCTATCTTTGAATAATTATAAACCATTTCTAAATAGTAGAAATCATCGTTTTCTTTTCTAATTTTTATATACCCCTCAATATCATTATAAGATATTTTTTTAGAAAAGTATAGTTCATTATCAAAAGTAGTATCTATTTTTTCTTTATGAAAATAAGACACTATATCTATATACAAGTAATAATAATCTCCATTCGATAGTAATACATGATTATCATCTTTTCTATCTGATAAAGTAAACCCTCTAGGAATATAATATTTATAACCTTTAAAATACTTATTTGCCTCTTGCACTTTATAGCTTAATGTTTCATCTATAATTTCACCAATTTCCTTATCATCCATTTTTTTTATAGAACATCCAGTGAAAACAACAAGTAAGGTAAATAATAAAATAATTTTTTTCATATTACACCTACTTTAATTAATTATACCAAACAAATTAACTATTCAATATAATTTTAACACTTTTTTTAACAAATTAGACATTTTTTATTTCTTCTTTGCCTCTAAATAATTAATTTTTATATTTTTTTCTAAAAACTTTTTTTCATATTCAGTCATTATATTATCTTCAATATCACTATTATGTAAATCAAGAGATATTTTCATGAAAATATAATTATTATTAGATAAAGTAACCAATGAATATTCAAAAAGTTGCACATTATCTGTTTTCATATATATTTCTTTTGTTTCTTTAAAAATATTATCATATTTTTTTAAAAAAGAAACACTTGTCAATCTTCTTTCTGAATGCCTCTTTTTAGGCCATGGATCAGAAAAATTCAAATATATTCTACTTATTTCATTTTTAAACACTTCATCTATTTCTTTAGCATCCATTCTAATTAATCTTAAATTATTTGGAATATTTTCTATATTTTCTATTTTTTGAATAGCCCTAGCAATAATACTATCATATTTTTCAATACCTATAAAATTAATATTCGGATATCTTAAAGCATTTTCTAGTATAAAATCACCTTTTCCCATTCCAATTTCTATATATATCGGATTATCATTAGAAAATAATACATTCCATTTTTTAATATAATCCTTAGGATTTGTAATTAATAATTTTGAACTTTTAATTATTTCTTCTTTATTTTTTACATTTCTAAGACGCATAAAATCACCAAAAATAGTATATCACATATTAAATATAATGCATATAATAATACGAATAAGGAGGATATATGAATAATCAAATGCCATATAATTACACACCACCATTTAATGAAGAATGCAATTGTAATAAAAATATAAAACAATTATCAGAAAGAATTGAAAACTTAGAAAGAAAGGTAAAACTATTAGATAGAAAAATATCAATGCTAGAACAACAATACAATTATTCTAATATTGGAGCAATTCCGTATAATCAAAATTTTCCCAATAATTATATGATGTAAAAATAACTGTTGATTATTCAACAGTTATTTTAAATTGATTTTAATTTTTTTTCTACTATTCTTCTTACTTCTTCCAAATCTTTCATATTATCAACAGATAAACTATTACTATTTACGTCAATGAAATCTATATTAACATGATTTTCTATATACCTAAGTAAATCTATATCTTCTATTGTTTCAATTTTTCCTCTTGGTGTATCATGATAATATTTTAA
>JAEEGL012649617.1_pt1 | contig 11916 bp, 10 predicted proteins | sample 9134231 | NCBI WGS metagenome assembly JAEEGL01 (sample SAMN16246548, study PRJNA631951) | gut metagenome | biome: gut microbiome; feature: rumen; material: fiber-attached | host: Bos | place: Iran: Karaj | collected 2018-10 | reverse complement strand
GGCGACTTCCACCCGCATTTCGACTCGAAGCGCGAGATGATCTGGGTTGGTGGTGGTGCCGGTATGGCTCCGCTGCGTGCACAGATTATGCACATGACAAAGACCCTGCATACTACCGATCGCGAGATGCACTATTTCTATGGTGCCCGCGCACTGAACGAGGTGTTCTATCTCGACGATTTCCTGGGTTTGGAGAAGGAGTTCAAGAACTTCCACTTCCATCTGGCCTTGGACCGTCCAGATCCCGCTGCCGATGCAGCTGGCGTCAAGTACACCCCGGGCTTTGTCCATCAGGTGATGCTCAATACCTATCTGAAGGATCACGAGGCTCCCGAGGATGTAGAGTACTACATGTGTGGCCCTGGTCCGATGTCGGCAGCTGTGGTGTCTATGCTCGACTCTCTCGGCGTAGAGCCCGAAAGCATCATGTACGATAACTTCGGCGGTTAATGAAGGCGCAGAAGTATCAGATGCTGGTCAGTCAGATTGCCTCACTCATTGAAGGTGAGACAGATCAGATTGCCGTCATGAGTAATGTGGTAGCTGCCATTCATCAGGAGATGAAGTTCTGGTGGACGGGTTTCTACCGGGTTATCGGCGACGAGTTGCTGCTTGGTCCGTTTCAGGGCCCTGTTGCCTGCATGCACATCCCCTTCGGGAGAGGTGTCTGCGGCACAGCTTGGCAGCGGCAGCAGACAGTTGTAGTACCCGATGTAGATCAGTTTCCTGGTCACATCGCCTGCAGCAGCCAATCCCGCTCAGAGATCGTTGTCCCAGTGTTCGGTCCTGATGGCAAAGTCACTGCTGTGCTCGACATCGACAGCGATCAACTCGCCACCTTCGATGACGTCGATCGCCAGTATCTCGAGCAGATCTGCAAATTGATATAATCTAAAAAATCCCTGCTGATAATTTCAGCAGGGATTTTTGTATACCTGTTTAAAATACTCTATTAATAGCTGCGGGCGATGATAACACGAGCCTTTGAAGGCTTGCCGCTAACCATATCGATACCAGGCGTCTGTTCTACACCGAAGGGCACACAACGGATGGTAGCCTGTGTCTCTTCCTTGATCTTAGCCTCGGTCTCGGCAGTACCGTCCCAGTGGCAGAGGAAGAATCCGCCATCCTTCACACGTTCCTTGAACTCCTCGTAGTTGTCACACTCGTAGATGTGGGCATCACGATAGTTCTTTGCCTTCTCGAAGATGTTCTTTTGGATGTCTTCCAAAAGCTGCTCTACATACTCTACGATACCATCAACAGGGCGTGTCTCCTTCTCAAGGGTATCACGGCGCATCACCTCAATCGTACCGTTTTCGAGATCGCGGGCACCCATCACAAGGCGTACAGGTACACCCTTCAACTCGTAATCGGCAAACTTGAAACCAGGACGCTTGTTGTCGGCATCGTCGTATTTCACGGTGATACCAGCCTTTCGCAGTTCCTCAATCACAGGTGTGAGGCGCTCTGTGATATGTACGAGATCGTCCCCCTTAGAGATTGGTACGATGACTACCTGAATCGGCGCAAGCTTTGGAGGCAGCACGAGACCGTTGTCATCAGAATGGGTCATGATAAGGGCGCCGATAAGTCGAGTAGAGACACCCCATGAGGTAGCCCATACGTATTCAGGTTTATTATCTTTATTAAGATAGGTAACTTCGAATGCCTTGGCGAAGTTCTGACCCAGGAAGTGAGAGGTTCCGCTCTGCAAAGCCTTACCATCCTGCATCATTGCCTCGATGGTATAGGTGTCGAGGGCACCAGCGAAGCGCTCTGTCTCACTCTTCACACCCTGAATGACTGGTACTGCCATCCACTCTTCAGCGAACTTGGCATAGACCTTCAGCATCTTCTGTGCCTCTTCTTCTGCCTCTTCACGAGTGGCGTGAGCGGTATGGCCTTCCTGCCAGAGGAACTCTGAGGTGCGGAGGAAGGGACGTGTACGCATCTCCCAACGCATGACGTTACACCACTGGTTGCACATCAGGGGCAGATCGCGCCAAGAGTGGATCCAGTTCTTATAGGTGTTCCAGATGATGGTCTCTGAAGTGGGGCGAACGATGAGCTCTTCCTCAAGTTTTGCTGAAGGATCGACCTCGACGCCACTCTTATCTTCCTTGGCACGCAGACGATAGTGGGTAACAACAGCGCACTCCTTGGCAAAGCCTTCTACATGCTCTGCCTCACGAGAAAGGAACGATTTTGGGATAAGAAGGGGGAAATAGGCATTCTGAGCCCCCGTTTCTTTAAACATCTTATCAAGCTGATGCTGCATCTTCTCCCAGATGGCGTAACCGTAAGGCTTGATTACCATACATCCGCGAACGGCAGACTGCTCTGCCATATCAGCCTTCACTACCAGGTCGTTGAACCACTGGCTGTAGTTATCGGCCCTTTTCGTTAATTCTTTCAATTCTTTAGCCATTGTATTTATCGATTTATCAATTTTGCGTGCAAAATTACATAAAATTTGTGAATTAAGTGTGATGATTTCTGATTTTATTTGTATCTTTGCAATGAAATGAATGTTTAACAATCAAAAAATAGGAAAATTATGAAAAGTTTAAAGTCAATTTGCGTAGCACTGTGCGCAGCACTGGTGCTTTCTGGATGTAACTGGAATAATACGGCAAAGGGTACTGCTATCGGTGCTGGTGGTGGTGCTGCTTTAGGTGCTATTGTAGGTGCAATTGCTGGTAACACTGCAATTGGTGCTGTTATTGGTACTGCTGTAGGTGCAGGTGCAGGTGCTCTTATCGGTAAGAAGATGGATAAGGCTAAGAAGGAAGCTGAGGCTATTCAGAATGCACAGGTAGAAGAGGTGAAGGATGCTAACGGTCTGGACGCCGTGAAGGTGACCTTCGATTCAGGTATCTTGTTTAGTTCAGGTAAGTCAACACTGACAGCAACCTCTAAGACTTCATTGCAGGAGTTGGCTAATGTGCTGAAGAACAACGGCGACTGCGATGTGGCTATTCAGGGCTACACCGACAACCAGGGCTGGAAGAACTCAACAGCTGAGCAGAGCGCCCAGAAGAACAAGGCTCTCTCATTGGATCGTGCAGCTGCTGTTTCTTCATATCTGCAGAGCCTGAGCGTTCCCACATCTCAGATCAAGAGTGTGGACGGCTTTGGTGAGCAGAACCCTGTCGCTTCTAATGCTACAGCTGCCGGACAGGCTCAGAATCGTCGTGTGGAGATTTATATGTATGCTTCACAGAAGATGATCAACGAGGCTAATGCACAGGCTGGTAAGTAATGCACTTTATTAAGAAAACATTGAAATGGATAGTGGTGGCATTCTTTGCCTCCACTATTCTTTCTGTTGTAGCACTGCGTTTTATCCCTGTGGTGGTGACCCCTTTGATGTTGATCCGTTGTTATCAACAGGTGAAGGCGGGTGAGGAACTGAAGCTGAGCCACGACTGGGAACCGCTAGAGCATATATCCCCCCATCTGCCTATTGCCGTTATGGCAAGTGAGGATGCCAACTACCTGACGCATCATGGTTTTGACTATGAGGCTATTGAGAAGGCGATGGAGCGTAATAAGAAGCATCCTGAGAAACGGAAACTGGGGGCTTCAACCATTTCACAACAGACAGCGAAGAACGTTTTTCTGTGGCCTGGACGCTCTTGGGTAAGAAAGGGTTTTGAGGTGTATTTTACATTACTCATCGAATTGATGTGGCCTAAGGAACGCATCATGGAGGTGTACCTAAACTCCATTGAGATGGGTGATGGCATCTATGGAGCAGAGGCTGTGGCTGAGGCTCATTTCAATACTGATGCCAAGAGTCTAACCAGAGAACAATGCGCGCTGATTGCTGCCACATTGCCTAATCCGAGAAAATTCTCAAGTAAAAATCCCTCAGCATACATGCTTAAAAGGCAAAAGCGTATCCTGAGGGAGATGAAGTATGTAGAGCGGATGGCTACCAGCCGTACTGCTGCCAACTAATGGGGCCATTCCACTGAAGTTTTTGTATCGTGGAGTTCCAGCTTGGATAGATATTATTATACTGAGTCCCAGGGAAGAACATACTTAACACATGACAGTCGGAACTGATTGTATCAAATGATAGCATATATTTGATGAATGTCGTGAGTGTACTCTTGCTAACAAACCAACGAGGTGATAAACGATAGTAAGGTACAGCTTTCTCAAAAGCAGGCTTCCATTCGTTGAAGTCGGCCTCAGCAGTATTCTCTTTCAGAGTCTTATACATGTCGTAATTATGCTTCAGACTATTATTGACAGCATAGAAGATGACGTTACTGTAATCGAGTGTACCTGTAGGTTTCAGTTTGTCTGGGATGGTATTAAGTAGCTTTGCGGTAGCTACAGCCAGATCATCAAGCTCAGAAGTCTTTACTGCCATAAGAGGGACACTATAACCTGCCAGATCGCCATAATTCTGCAGATAATACCTATAGATACTAGTTTTGAATTCGTAGATATACTTATCCCAATATTGATCGATAATCTTTTTATAGAATGTGGAACTGGTGTCGAAGAGACCAGAGAGATTTGAATAATCGGCACCTTCATCAGGTATCTCTGTAGGAGAGCCAATGACATAGTCGGTGACATTACGCAGCTCATAGGCCACCTCAACAGTGCCGAAATTACAGCAGTCACCATGAATAAAAGCAAGCTTCTCGCCGTTCATTCCGTTTTTGATGGCACGGGCCATCGAGGGGATATTCATCCATATGGAAGTGTTATTGTTCGAGTCTAAGCCATAGGCACGACTTTTGAGATAAGGAATGGTGTCATTCCTCATGAGCCATCCTGTGGAATGACCCCAAAGCACGAGGCCATAGCTCTTGGCTGGATATTTCGTGCGGGCATAGCGCAAAGCCTCTTCTAGGACTGCTGGGTTGGCAGTGGAAGACTCGCTGACAGTTGTGGAGTCGATAAACTGCCCATCTTTGACTCGTACGAAACAGGGAACTGTTTTAGTGTTATTATTGTCAACATATACAATGAGATTCTGATTGTCGTTGAGTGCCTTAGAACCTTCTTTCATCTCATTGAGGTCGTATTCAGCGAAATTATGTAGGTTGTTATCTGCCGCCATATAAACCAGTACTGTTCGTTCGTTGGTAGTGACGGGAGGCTCCGGTCCGGGGCCTGGTCCGGGATCTGGCGTATCGTCGCTACCGCACGCTGCAAAACTTATAGCCATAAGGCTGAGGAATATTCGAGATAATTTCATTATTTCACTAATTTTGGGCAAAGGTACGAAAAAAAAGTGAATGGATGCGATTATTTGGCCTTTTTTAAGTAACTTTGCCACTCAAAAACAGAAACAATGAGAAAGTTTACCATTATAATTGCCCTGCTGATAGCATTAGTTGCTGTCGGCGAAACTTCTGCAAAGCGTCCTAAACGCGGCAAAAAAGCTCATAAGACCCATCGTGTGGCTAAGCATAAGAAGACACCGAAAAAGAAGGTGGTTAAGAAGATTGTTCCGATAGATCCAAGACTGGATGATCCAGGTTATGACCCTTTCTTGCAGTGTGAGGATACTTGCGACCATGTTCACGGCATAGACCTGTCACACTATCAGGGACAAGTTTTCTGGGAGACAGTAGGAGAGAACACAAAAATGGCATATGTTTATCTGAAGGCTACTGAAGGTGGTGACCGTGTGGATGATCTGTATGAAAGGAATATTCAGTTGGCTCATCGCTATGGACTGAAAGTGGGCTCATATCATTTCTTCCGTCCAAAAACTCCATTGAAACTGCAGTTGGATAATTTTCGTTTACAGTGCCGACCAGGAGAGCAGGATCTGATTCCGATGATAGATGTTGAGACCACAGGCGGACTGCCTACTGAGGAGTTCTGCGATTCACTGATTACTTTCCTCGGGATGGTGGAAAAGGAGTATCGCCAGCCACCATTGGTCTATACCTATCGAAATTTCTATAATAAGCACCTGATAGGACAAGTGGATGATTATAAACTGATGATCGCCATGTATTTGCCAGAGGAACCTGTGCTTGCCGATGGTCGTGACATCACGATGTGGCAATACACAAGTAAGGGGCAGATTATAGGTATCAAGGGCTATGTAGATAAGAGCCGCTTTATGGGCAAACACGGGTTAAGGGATATCAGATTTAAACATGTGCACATCAAGGGAGGTGAGCCTGATGCTATTCCTCGATATGAGAAAGAGAGTGCACAAATGACGCGAAGAAGTTGGTAAGGCTCTCTGTGGGATGATATCGGAAGTAACGACTTGAACGGCGTACGTGGCTGAACATTGCAGACGAGTTACTGTTATGGACGAATATACTATCGTCATCCTGTGAGAAATACCAGTCGTGGGAACGGGTGTTAGTAAACTCCAACAACTCCTGAGCTATCTGTGAGGTTCGTTTGCTTTGAAGTGGAGTGACAAACGGTAGGTCCTCGGCATGAAAACCAAAGAACAATATGAGACATTCACCTTCGAGCTGGCACATTTGTGTCAGACGGAGTTTTTTTATCCATTGACGTAATTGGTCGAAGTTAATCTGCTTATTATGCTGATGGAGCATCATACCCAGTTCCAACAGCTGACGAATAGGCATACCTTCATTAAGGATATGACGCATCACACGGATAAGCTGCAACAAGAGTTGGCGGGTTATCATATCGGAGTGTTCATCGTCAAGAATGTTCTGTAACTGACTGTTGAGCATAGGATTAGTCAGTATATCAGCACGCAAAAAAGTATCTTCCTCGTTGTCTGCGGGATGGGAAGTTATCTCCTCGTAAGCACGTTTCCATGTGAGTTCCTGCTTGTCAGTGAGGTGCATGAAAAACTGAGAATGACAATTGGAGATACCCTTATAGGCATAGGGGATAACATCGTGGAGCATCGCTATCTGATAAAGTCGCTCCCACTTAAAAGCCGACATAGGTTCAATCTGCTCTTGGGAACCAAAGGCTCCACTACGTAACAATCGGAAAAGATTTCGCTGAATGATATCCATAATTTAAGAGTATCTACGAGGGTAACGGAATAAAATGGCACCGATGGCTGCAATGCCTAACACGAATGGATAGTAGAGCCAAGGGATGATGCTAACGGGGTTGATGGCGGCAAGGCCTGCTGCAATGAGTAGTTGGGCACCATAAGGGATGAGCCCCTGAACAGTACAGGAGAAAGTGTCGAGGATAGAGGCACACTTTTTGTTATCTACTCCATAACGGTCGCCAATCTGTTTGGCAATGCCGCCTACTGTGAGAATGGCTATCGTATTGTTAGCCGTACAGACATCAACAAAGGAAACAAGGGCTGCAATACTCAATTCGGCTCCCCGCTTACTGTTGACGTGACGGGTCATCATGCGGATAATAAAGTCGATACCGCCCTGTTGCTTGATGAGACCTAACAGACCACCTGACATCATGGTGACGATAATCAGCTCACCCATAGAGAGAATGCCATCACCCATTGCGCCAAACCATCCATAGAGGTCGAACGCCCCTGTAATGAGTCCGATGATACCTGTCATGATCAGACCGAGGGAAAGAACTGCCATCACATTCATACCAAGGATGGCTGTAACGAATACGACAAGGTAAGGTAAAACCTTCATCCATTCAGGGGATGGTACATATTTCGGTGCATGGATACCTTGTCCGATGAAAAGATATACAATCAGGATGAGGATGGCAGCAGGTAACACGATAAAGGCGTTTACACGAAACTTATCACTGAGTCGGCAACCTTGTGTCTGGGTAGCCATAATCGTCGTGTCGGAAATAAAAGAGAGATTATCGCCAAAGAAAGAGCCACCAACGATGATGGCTGTCATCATTGCCACATCTATATTCGTCTCACTGGCCACTCCTGCAGCAATAGGTACAAGGGCTGCTATCGTTCCCACACTGGTGCCGACGGAGAGGGAGATAAAACAGGATGCGAGAAACATACCTGCTAACAGCATCTGTGGAGGAAGGAGATAAAAGGTGAGGTTGACGGTAGCCTGGATGCTGCCCATTGTCTTAGCGGAATGGGCAAAAGCACCAGCAAGAATGAAAATCCAAATCATCAGCATCATCTGCTCAGTAGCAGCTCCACGGCTGTAGATATTGATGCGCTGCATCAGAGACGATCCACTAGCAATGATGATAGCATAGAAACTTGACACCATGAAAGCGACTGTGATGGGTATCTTGTAGAAGTCACCAGCAATGATGCTGGTGACTAAGTAGAACAGGATAAACACCACGAGGGGTGATAATGCGATGATTCCTTTTTTCAATGCTCTATAACTATTATAATATTATAAGGTGACACCATTCTTGAAAATAGCAATCTCCCGATAGCCGTTAACCTCGTTTTTGGCAGGTTCTCCACTCGCTACTGAAAGCACTTTATCGATGAACTCAGGAACCAGTTCCTGCATGGCTCGACCCTCAATAAGCTGACCTGCAGAGAAATCGATCCAATTCTTCTTACGGGTTGCCAAATCAGGATTCGTGGCAATCTTCATGGTGGGAACGAAGGTGCCGAAAGGCGTACCTCGACCTGTGGTGAAGAGTACAAGATGGCATCCGCATGAGGCGAGAGCTGTAGCAGCAACAAGATCGTTTCCTGGAGCAGAGAGGAGGTTGAGGCCTGTGCTTGAGAGACGATCACCGTACTCCATCACACCGCTGACAGGTGCTTTTCCACACTTCTGGGTGCAGCCCAAAGCTTTATCCTCAAGTGTTGAGATGCCACCAGCCTTGTTTCCAGGACTTGGATTCTCACCTACAGGTTCACCATGAGAGAGGAAATAGTTCTTGAAGTTGTTGATCATTGAGACAGTCTGGTTGAAGAGTCCTTCTGTACGACAACGGTTCATGAGAATAGTCTCTGCACCAAACATCTCAGGCACCTCAGTCAGGACAGAAGTACCGCCCTGAGCTACAAGCCAGTCGGAGAATTCACCAACAAGCGGGTTGGCTGTGATGCCGGAGAAGCCGTCAGAACCGCCACACTTCAGACCTACGCGGAGCTTAGATACTGGAACTTCTTCACGTTTGTCTTGTTTGGCGATGGCATAGAGTTCACGAAGAATGGTCATACCAGCCTCCATTTCGTCGTCAACTTTCTGAGTAATTAACAATTTGATACGATCCTTGTCGTAATCGCCCAACGTTGCCATAAAGTCATCTGGCTGGTTATTCTCACAACCCAAGCTCAGCACAAGTACGGCTCCTGCATTGGGATGCAGGCAGATGTCGCGCAGCACCTTACGAGTGTTCTCATGGTCGCCTGAAAGCTGTGAGCATCCAAAGTTATGATGCCAGGCATAAATGGCGTCGATACCTTCTTCGCCTGTTTCTTTCTTCAGTTCGCTGACTAAACGCTCTGCAATGCCATTCACACATCCAACAGTAGGTACGATCCATATCTCATTACGTACACCCACATCTCCGTTCTTACGGACATACCCTTTGAAGGTACGGTTCTCCTGTGGGATGCTCAGTTCTTCATTAACGGGATGATAGGAGTATTCGAGGGTTCCAGAGAGGTTGGTTTTCAGATTGTTCTCATTCACCCAGTCGCCTGCCTTTAGGTCTTCTTTGGCATGACCAATGGGATAGCCATACTTGATAATGTCGGTACCCTTGGGAGCATCTTTAATAAGAACTTTGTGACCTGCAGGTGTGTCCTGATTGACGGTAATCTTCTTACCGTCGATCTCAATCATGTCTCCTTTCTTTTTCGGCTGCAGACAGACTACTACGCTGTCGGCAGGATTAATTTTTAAAAATGTAGCTTGTTCCATAAAAATATATTTGTTTTAGTTTTAAATAGCCGTACGGCGATAGAAATCCACATTCTCTTTGGTTAGGATCTCTATGGGCATATAGTTGACGGGGTTCACCTCACGCTTCATGACAATGGCATTGAACAATGCATCGACACTGGCATATCCCTGCTGGTATGCATGCTGAGCGATGAGGAAAGAAATACTTCCATTTCGTACGCATTCCTCATTCTTTGGCACCATATCATAACCCATAATCTGAATGTTACGACGGTTCGTGCGTTGCAAGAATTCTCCCACGATATGGGCCTTCGAATTAAAGGTGATGCAGTGATGTATCAATGGATGTTGCTTGAAGAAATTCTCAAGGATGGTATCGTATTCCTTATGTTCCTCATCAAGAGGCAGATCAACCTCAATAATCTTGATCTCAGGGAAGTGATCGACCATATAATGTCGGAATCCTGTTTCTCGGTTAGCTTGCTGTTTGGAGCCAACCTTGCCATTACGCGTCTGTTTGACAAGAGCCACTTCTTTCTCGCGCCCCGCAATCAGCATCAGCATCTTTGCAGCGAAATAGCCGCTAGCAAAAGAGTCTTGTCCAAAGAATGACAGCGGTTTGAGGTCGGGCATATAGGAGTCGAGCAACACGTAAGGAATCTGTCGTTCCGTGAGTTTCTCTGTGAAACGGGCTGTTTGTTCAAGCGTAGCTGGCACGATGATCACTCCGTCGATCTTTGCAGTAAGGAACTCACGTACCATTTTCGTGAAAGCAGCTGCATTAAAACGCTCATAATAGATAAACTTCAATGTGATACCAAAATCGCGACGGAACTGGCAACAGGCCTGAGCACCTTCTTCGATCTCGTCCCAATAAGCATCCTGTTCGTGCTTTGGAAGCACTACATAAAATGTATAGGTCTTATTGTAGGCGAGGGCAGAGGCATACATGTTTGGACGGTAGTCGAGTTCCTCAAGAGCCTTATTGACTTTCTCCAAAGCAGACTTACTAACATTGGGACGTTTATGTAATACACGATCCACCGTACCAGTTGATACACCAGCACGGGCTGCAATGTCTTTAATGGTAATGTTCTCTTTTGCCATATCTTTCGATTTTTCGGCAAAGGTACAAAGAATTTCTGATAAATACCAACTTCTTTTCTAAAATAATTGAATTCGAAATCGTTTCCGTAAGTTTTTTCTTAAATTCCTCGTAAATATTTGGAGTTCTCGAGAAATTTGTCTAACTTTGTCGTCGCAAACGAAAAAATGAGTTTAATCTATATTTTAAAACAATTAGAAAACAATGGCTAAAATCGTAACATTGGGCGAGATTATGCTTCGCCTTTCCCCACAGGGAAACGACCGTTTCATTCAGAGTGAATCATTCCGCATCATCCCTGGTGGTGGTGAGGCAAACGTTGCTATCTCAGTAGCCAACTATGGCCATGAGGCTTACTTCGTATCAAAGCTTCCTAAGCATGAGATCGGACAGATTGCAGTTAATGCACTGCGTCGTTATGGTGTGAATACTAAGTTTATTGCACGTGGTGGTGATCGTGTAGGTCTCTATTATGCTGAGACTGGTGCTTCTATGCGTCCGTCAAAGGTTATCTACGACCGTGCTCACTCTTCTATTGCTGAGGCTGATCCGAAGGACTTCGATTTCGATGCTATCATGGAAGGTGCTGCTTGGTTCCATTGGAGTGGTATCACACCTGCTATCAGTGATAAGGCTGCAGAGTTGACCAAACTCGCCTGTGAGGCTGCTAAGCGTCATAATGTGACTGTTTCTGTAGATCTGAACTTCCGTAAGAAGCTTTGGACCTCAGAGAAGGCCATTTCAATCATGCGTCCTCTGATGAAGTATGTTGATGTCTGCATCGGTAATGAGGAAGATGCTGAACTCTGTCTTGGTTTCAAGCCTGATGCTGACGTAGAAGGTGGTAAGACCGATGCTGCAGGTTATGAGGGAATCTTCAAACAGATGAAGGCAGAATTTGGCTTTAAATATGTTGTTTCTACCCTCCGTGAGAGCTACAGTGCTACATTCAACGGCTGGAAGGCTCTTATTTATGATGGCAAAGAGTTCTATCAGAGCAAGCGTTATGAGATCAACCCGATTATCGACCGCGTAGGT
>JAEEGL011826473.1_pt1 | contig 11916 bp, 11 predicted proteins | sample 9134231 | NCBI WGS metagenome assembly JAEEGL01 (sample SAMN16246548, study PRJNA631951) | gut metagenome | biome: gut microbiome; feature: rumen; material: fiber-attached | host: Bos | place: Iran: Karaj | collected 2018-10 | reverse complement strand
CTCGGCGGCGTGGTATTTGCGGTTTTTGACTGGGCATTGAGCCGACTGATCGCTTTTTATCAGGAGCGGATCGGGAAGCATTTCAAATTCGACTGAAAGGGGAAGAATCTCCCATGATCAAGAGCATGACCGGCTATGGCCGGGCAGTGCAGAATCTCCACGGCAGGGAATTCACGGTGGAGATCAAAAGCGTCAACAACCGGTATCTGGACTGCGGCGTCCGTCTTCCCAGAGCCTACAGCTTCTGCGAGGATGAAGTGAAGCAGCAGGTCAAGGGCTATATCTCCAGGGGAAAGGTGGACATCTACGTCAGTGTTTCCGTTCCTGAGGAGTCGGACCAGGAAGTAGTCCTCAACCGGCCGGTACTGGAGGCCTATCTGAATGCCCTTCGTTCCGTTTCCGAAGATTACGGCGTGATCGATGATATATCGGTAATGAAACTCGCCTCCCTTCCCGACGTATTCGCGCTCAAGAGCCGCGAGCAGGATGAGGATGAGATGAAGACGGATCTGCTGAGCGTAACCGCGCAGGCACTGGAGCGCTTCAACGAGATGCGGACCAGGGAAGGCGCCGCACTGCAGGCGGATCTGGAGAAGAGATCCGCAACCATTCTTGCCCTGACCGAACGGGTGGAGGAGCGCTCCCCGGTGACACTTGCTGAATACCGCACCCGGCTTGAAAACAAGATCCGCGAAGTGCTGGAGAATACCGCGATTGATGAGGCAAGAATTCTTACGGAAGCCGCCATCTATGCGGACAAGATCGCCGTGGATGAGGAAACCGTCCGCCTGAAGAGCCATCTGGATCAGCTTGGACAGATGCTCCGCGACGGCGGCGCCATTGGACGCAAACTGGATTTCCTTCTGCAGGAACTGAATCGGGAAGCAAACACCATCGGATCCAAGGGAAATGACCTGGAACAGGCACGCACTGTGGTTGAGATCAAGGCAGAGCTGGAGAAGATCCGGGAACAGGCGCAGAATATCGAATGAGGGGATCAGATGAAACTCATTAATATCGGTTTTGGAAATGTAGTCTCCGCCGGGCGTATTCTGGCAATTGTCAGTCCGAACTCAGCGCCGATCAAGCGCATTATTCAAGAAGCGCGTGACAGAAGCATGCTCATTGATGCGACCTACGGACGCCGCGCCCGTGCGGTGATCGTCATGGATACGGATCATATTATCCTTTCTGCTGTACTGCCCGAGACAGTCGCGGCACGCATGCAGGAGAAAGGAGAAGAGGAGGACGAGAAATCGTGAAAAGAGGACTTCTCATCGTACTCTCCGGCCCGTCCGGCGTTGGAAAATCAACTGCCGTTGCGGAAGTGATGAAACATCAGCCCAATCTTCAGTTTTCCGTCTCCGCCACAACCAGGCCCATGCGTCCGGGTGAGACGGAGGGCAAGAGTTACTACTTTATGGACCGCAGCCGCTTTGAGACACTCCGCGACGGCGGGGAACTGCTGGAATGGGCGGAATATGTGGGGAATTATTACGGAACGCCTGCTGCGCCCGTGGACGAGGCACTGGATGCCGGCGTGGATATCCTGCTTGACATTGAGCCGGTCGGAGCCATGCAGGTGAAGGAAAAACGCCCGGAAGCAATTCTGATTTTTCTTGCGGCCCCTTCTTTCGGGGAACTGGAGCGGCGACTGACCGGCCGCGGCGACACACCGCCGGACAAAATTGCGTCCCGCCTGGAAAAGGCGAAGTGGGAATATACACAGGCACCCGCCTATGATTATATTGTTGTATCGGATCTGGTGGAGCGTACCGCCGACCGGATCGAATCCATTATGAAAGCTGAAAAGTGCAGAGCCGAGCGGCAGCTCGACCTGCTGAAGGAGGACTAAACCATGCTGTACCCGCCCGTATCCAAACTTTTGAAAAATGTCGACAGCCGCTATCTTCTTGTGAATGTTGTTGCACACAGAGCCCGTCAGATCTCAATCGAAGCGGAAGAGAATCAGACTCCGCTGACGGAAAAGCCGGTTACACTTGCCATTCAGGAGGTTGCTGACGGCGAACTGATGGCAAAGGTGAAGGAAGGCTATCTGAAGTAAGCGCGAGAAGAAAGAGAGGAGGCACGCCATGATCTGTCAAATCGCGGTGTCCTCGGCACTCTATGTCCTGGATAAACCGTACAGTTATGCGGTGCCAGAATCTCTCGCAGACCAGATTCGCCCCGGGAAACGGGTCATGGTTCCTTTTGGCCGCGGAAACCGGCAGACGGAAGGAATGATCCTGACAGTCGGGGTAGGACCAACCGAAAATCTGAAAGCAATTGAGCGAATCCTGGATGAAGAGCCTGTGCTGAGCGAAAACATGCTGCGCCTGGCCGCCTTTGTCCGGGAACGCTCGTTTTGCACCTTTTATGATGCTATGCGTGCCATGCTGCCGGCCGGCCTGTGGTTTGCCCGCGAGGGAAACTACCAGATAACAGATGACTTGCCGGAGAATGTGATGGACAGGCTCAGTACGGCCCCCTCCGCTGCTGCAGTTCTCCAATCCATACTGGATCTGGGGGGCAGCGCATCGGACAGCCAGCTTCTGAAGATCTACCAGCGGCAGGAACTGCAGGAAGCTCTCCGGATTCTGATACGCCGGAAGTATCTGTCCACGCAGATGGATCTGGAACGCCGTGTAAAGGACAAAACGGAAAGCCTGGCCGAACTCAGCGTCAGTGTGGAGGAGGCCCTGAGCTATGCTGCAAAGAAACGACGCGGCGCAGCTCTTCAGGCTTCCGTTCTGGAACTGCTTGCTGTCCTTGGAACCTGCAGCGTGAAGGAGCTCTGCTATTATACCGGCGCGGGAAGTTCAACCCTGAAGCGGCTGGAGGAGCTTGGCTTTCTTTCTTTCCGCCAGGAAGAGGCTTTCCGCAGACCGGATTATCATCCGGATCCTGCACAGGCGGCGCCGATAGTGCTCTCACCGGAACAGCGCAGGGCGTATGACGCACTCTGCGAACAGATGCATATGGCCGAACCAGGCTGCGCTTTGCTGTACGGCGTGACCGGAAGCGGGAAAACCATGGTATACCTTCGCCTGATGGAGCAGGTTCTGTCGGAAGGCAAACGTGCCATGCTGCTGGTTCCGGAAATCGCACTTACACCGCAGCTCCTCTCCACCGTTTCCGCCCGCTTCGGGGATGAGGTCGCGGTGCTTCATTCCTCCCTTCGGATTGGTGAACGCTATGATGAATGGAAGCGCATCCGGGACGGACTGGCAAAAGTAATCATTGGAACCCGTTCGGCGGTTTTTGCCCCCGCGGAGGATCTCGGCCTGATTATTGTGGATGAAGAACAGGAGCATTCCTATAAATCCGAAAACTCACCGCGCTACCACGCCCGGGAAGTCGCCCAGTATCGCGGAAGACAATCCGGAGCACTGGTTCTTCTTGGCTCGGCAACGCCCAGCGTGGAGAGCATGTACCGGGCAAAAACCGGCGCGTATACCCTTCTAACCCTTTCCGGACGCTACAACGGCCGCAGTCTGCCGCCTGTCCAGATCGTGGATATGAAGGAGGAACTGAAAAACGGGAACGCCGGCGCGATCAGCGCAAAACTGCTTTCCGAGCTTCGCAGATGCGTGGACGAGGGGCATCAGGCGATCCTCTTTCTCAACCGACGCGGGGCAAGCCGTATGGTGATGTGCGTGGAATGCGGGGATGTTCCCCAATGTCCGCGATGCAGCGTCCATTTGACCTATCACGCGGCGAACGGCCGCCTGATGTGCCATTATTGCGGGCATTCCGAACCGCTTCCTATGCGATGCCCGAAATGCGGCGGCGCATACAAGATGGTGGGAACCGGCACGCAGAGCGTAGAGATGGAGTTGGAACAGCTGCTTCCCGGCGTTCGGACGGAGCGGATGGATGCCGACACCATCAGCGCAACCAATTCCCATGAGGCGATTCTGAGCCGGTTCCAGAGAGAGAAGATTCCGATCCTGATCGGCACCCAGATGGTCGCAAAGGGACTGAATTTTGAAAATGTTACCCTGGTCGGGGTTCTGGACGCCGATACCAGCCTGTACCTGGGATCCTTTCGCTCTTCGGAGACCTGCTTTTCCATGCTGACCCAGGTGGTTGGCCGTTCGGGAAGAGGAGCGGACGCCGGCCTGGCGATTGTGCAGACCATGACGCCCCAAAGTACGGTGATCCGCCTCGCCGCGGAACAGGATTACGAAGCATTCTACGATCTGGAGATCCGACTGCGTGAACTGCGCCGCTGTCCGCCTTTTGCAGACCTGATCTGCATCTCTTTTGCCGGAATGGAGGAGAAGGCCGTTTCTGCAGGTGCGGAAACTTTTCGGAAGAATCTGATCTCCGCCCTGGGGCAGCCGCCCTATGAAGCAGTGCAGATGCAGATCCTGGGTCCGGCACCTGCCGCAATCCTGCGGGTAAACAATCTATACCGCTACCAACTGACCCTGAATGCACCCGGCAGCCGCCTTGCGCGGCAGCTGATTTCAGGAATGCTTCGTGATTTTTCCGCAGACCGGAAAAATCGGGAGATCACGGTATATGCAGACCTGAATCCATATGACTGATGAGAGGAGCAACATCCATGGCACTTAGAACAATCCTGACAGAGGGGGAGCCCAGTCTTAACAAGGTCTCCCGGAAAGTGGAGAAATTTGACGCAAGACTGCATGAACTGCTTGACGACATGCATGAGACGCTTGCCCAGGCCGAAGGCGTTGGCCTTGCCGCACCTCAGGTAGGTGTGCTGCGCAGGGCGGTGCTGGTGGATAACGGGGAGACGGTGCTGGAACTGATCAATCCGGAGATTCTGGAACAGGACGGGGAGCAGGATGGCCTGGAAGGCTGTCTGAGCATCCCCGGACAGTACGGCCTGGTGAAGCGGCCAATGCATGTCAAGGTCCGTGCCCAGGATCGGGATGGCAACTGGTATGAAACGGAAGGAGAGGGCCTGACTGCACGCTGCTTCTGCCATGAGATTGAGCATCTGGACGGCATCCTCTACCGCAGCCGCGCCTACCGGATGCTTACGCCTGAGGAACTGGAGGAACTCCGCCAGTCAGAAGAGGAAGAAGAGGAGGAACAGGCGTGAGGCTTGTGTTCATGGGAACGCCTGCCATTGCCGCGGTCTGCCTGCGGCGGCTGCAGGAGGACGGTCATGAGATTGTCGCCGTCTATACCAAACCAGACACCCCGAAGAACCGGGGAATGAAAATGCTTCCCTCCGAGGTGAAAGAAGCCGCTCTGGAATACGGCCTTCACGTGATTCAGCCGGAAACCTTCCGGGAGGATGCCGTGGTGGAGGAGCTGCGCAGTCTGGCACCGGATCTGATTGCCTGTGTTGCCTACGGAAAGATTCTGCCTCAGCGTGTGCTGGACATTCCAACGCTCGGATGCGTGAATATCCATGCAAGCATTCTTCCCGCACTCCGCGGCGCCGGCCCCATTCAATGGGCCATCCTGAACGGTCTGGAAGAGACCGGCGTGACTGCCATGTACATGGCAAAGGAAATGGATGCGGGGGATATCATTGAGATTGTCCGCACCCCGATCGATCCCGCAGAGACTTCGGAAGAACTGACCGCAAGACTTGCGGAACTCGGTGCGGAGCTCCTGAGCAAAACGGTGGCGGACATTGCTGCTGGAATTATTCACAGAACGCCGCAGGATCCGGAACAGGCAAGTTATGCGCCGATGCTCACGAAAGAACAGAGCCCCATTGACTGGACCAAAACCAGAAGACAGATTCTGGATCAGATCCGCGGGCTGATTCCCTGGCCGGTTGCCAGCTGCGAGCTGGATGGGAAACGCTTCAAAATCTTTGGGGCGGAACCGGCGGAACTGTCTGAAGACGCTGTACCAGGCACGCCCCTTGCGCTGGATAAACGCGGACTAGTCATCGCCTGCGGAGACGGCGCACTGCGCATTACCCAGCTTCAGGCGGAAGGCGGCAAGCGGATGAGCGCGCCGGATTATTTCCGCGGCCATCCCATTACACTCCCATGACGGCGAGAGAGGCGGCACTGAACGCCCTGATCGCCTGCCGCAGACAGGGCGCCTGGTCCGACGGGGCTTTGAAAGAGGAGATCACAAAAGGAAGACTCTCCACAGCAGATGCGGCGCTTGCAACCAGACTGTGTTATGGCGTCCTGCAGAACCGGATGCTGCTGGATTTCTATATTGAATCGTTTCTTACGACTGCCAGGAGCAGACTGCAGCCGCAGACGGAAGATATTCTGCGCCTGGGTGTTTACCAGCTGACCATGATGGACCGGATCCCCGCGTCCGCTGCGGTCAACGAATCCGTAAATCTGGCGAAAAAATACGTCAATGCCGGCGCTGCCGGACTGGTGAACGGCCTGCTGCGCGCTGTGACCCGGACACCAAAGCTTCCTGAACCTCCATCCGATGCGGTGCGTTATTCCCATCCCCAGGCGCTGGTGGACCTGCTTGCCGGGGAATTGCCGCCGGAGGAGCTTCCGGCATTCCTGGCCATGGATAATGAGAGCCTTCCAACCTGCGTACAGGTCAATCCCCTGCGCATGGCAGCGGAAGAGCTCCAGCCTGCGCTGGAAGCGCTCGGCGCTTCTGTTCAGCCGCATCCCTGGCTGAAAGGCTGCTGTTATCTTTCCGGCGCCGGAAGCGTGGAGCAGCTCAGCCTGTTCCGGGAGGGAAAAATCTTTGTGCAGGATGCAGCGGCTCATCTGGCTGCGCTGTCCGCCGGCGTAGAGCCGGGGATGCGTGTGCTTGATTGCTGTGCCGCACCCGGCGGCAAAAGCTTTGCAGCGGCCATGCAGATGGAAGATCAGGGAAGTATAATCAGCTGCGATCTGCATCCCCATAAGATCCGCCTGATTGAGGCTGGTGCGGAACGTCTTGGCCTGCAGAGCATTCGTGCACAGGTACAGGATGCATCGAAAGTCTGCGAAGCATGGGCCGGCGCATTCGACTGTGTCATCGCGGACGTGCCATGTTCCGGGCTGGGCGTGATCCGCAAAAAGCCGGATATCCGCTATAAGGATGTCGCATCTCTGGCGCGGCTTCCGGAGGTGCAGATGAAGATCCTTTGTGCGCAGGCGGAACATGTCCGACCCGGAGGCGTGCTTCTTTACTCCACCTGCACGGTGCTCCGCAGAGAAAATGAAGAGATTATCCGCGCTTTTCTGGAAAGCCGGAAGGATTTCCATCTGGAGCCCTTTCTGGTTCCGGAGGAACTGGGCGGAACCAGCGGCGGCATGCTTACGCTGTGGCCGCATCGGCACGGAACTGACGGCTTTTTCATCTGCCGAATGAGGAAAGACACATGAAACAGGATATCAAATCCATGCTTCTGCCGGAACTGAAAGAGGCATTCTCGGAACTGGGAGAGCCTGCGTTCCGGGCAGGACAGGTGTACACCTGGCTGCACAGGGGCGTCCGATCCTTCGATGAGATGACCAATCTGCCGAAGGATCTCCGCGCCAGACTTTCCGAGATCTACACCCTGACGGTTCCTGCAGTGGAACGGCGTCAGATTTCGGCAAAAGACGGCACAATCAAATACCTGTGGCGTCTGGGGGACGGAAACTGTGTTGAGACAGTCCTCATGCGCTATCGCTACGGCAATTCCGTCTGCGTCTCATCGCAGGTCGGCTGCCGGATGGGCTGTAAATTCTGTGCGTCCACGCTGGGAGGCCTGGTGCGATCCCTGGAGCCCTCCGAGATACTGGATCAGGTACTTTTCACAGGACTCGATTCAGGCGAGCCGGTCTCTCATATTGTACTCATGGGGATCGGAGAACCGCTGGACAACTACGACAATGTTCTGAAATTTATCCGGCTGGTTACCAGCGCAGAAGGACTGAATCTCTCCATGCGCCACATCAGCCTTTCCACCTGCGGCGTTGTACCGGGAATCCGGAAACTGGCGGAGGAAAATCTTCAACTGACGCTTTCCATCTCCCTGCATGCGCCCAATGATGAAATCCGAAGCGGAATTATGCCTGTCAACCGCGCTTATGATATTGCAGCTCTGCTGGAAGCATGCCGGGATTATTTCCGGATTACGGGCAGACGGATCAGCTTTGAATATGCCATGATTCGGGATGTCAATGATTCGGCGGAAAATGCCGCGGAACTGGCTTCCAGGCTGAAAGGAATGGCGGCGCACGTCAACCTGATTCCGCTGAACAATGTAGAGGAATCTCCGCTGAAGCCCAGCGGGAGAGACCGGATTGCTGCGTTCCAGAGGGAACTGGAGAAGCGCGGTGTGACTGCAACGGTACGGAGGAGCCTCGGCGGGGATATTGATGCGTCCTGCGGACAGCTCCGAAGAAAGCAGATACTGGAAACAACCTGAGGAGGGAATCAACATGCGTGCGTTTGGCCTGACAGACCGCGGTGCGGTCCGACCGGAAAACCAGGACAGCTACCGGATTCTGATCAAATCCGACCTGCTTCTTGCCGTCGTCTGCGACGGAATGGGCGGCGCTGCCGCCGGAGCGACTGCCAGTGATATCGCATGCAGTGTTTTTATGGCCTGCTGTGAAGAGAAACTTCACGCCGGCGCTGACATAAAAGACGTCATGCGCGCCGCAGTGGAGGAGGCAAACCGTGCGGTATACGAGCGGGCGCAGTCAGACCTTACCTGCAGCGGCATGGGAACAACCCTGACTGCACTGTGTGTTCGCGGCAGAGACGTATATGCGGTCAATGTGGGCGACAGCAGAATCTATGCGGCAGACGAGAACGGAATCCGCATGATGACAAAGGACCACTCCGTTGTGGAATGGATGGTACAGCGCGGCGAACTTTCCAGCGAGCAGGCGAAGCATTATCCAGGCAAAAACATGATTACCCGCGCAGTGGGAACGGATCCGGAAGTTGAATGCGATGTTTTCGAGAGCCGCAGATCCGCGTCGGATCAGTATCTGCTGTGTTCTGACGGCCTGAGCAATCTGCTGGGAGATCAGGAACTGCTTTTTGAAATGGTTCACGGCGGGAACCCGGAGACCTGCTGCCGCAGGCTGCTGGAAATCGCGATGAAGCGCGGTGCGCCGGACAACGTGACAGCCGTACTGGTGTGCGACTGATGAAACTGTTACAGAAAGGAGGAGAGCAGGGCAATGGATCCATATCTGGGAAGAATCCTTGATGACCGCTATGAACTGCTGGAAGTAATCGGCAGCGGCGGCATGGCTGTCGTCTACAAGGCAATGTGCCACCGCCTGAACAGGCTGGTTGCGGTAAAAATACTGAAACAGGACATTGGACGGGACGCGGAGCTGCACCGGCGGTTCCTGACGGAATCCCAGGCAGTTGCCATGCTTTCCCATCCAAATATTGTCAGTGTCTACGATGTATCCAGTTCCGGAGATCTGGATTATATCGTTATGGAACTCATTGACGGCATAACACTGAAAGATTACATGCATCAGCGTGGCCAGCTCTCCTGGCAGGAAGCGCTGCATTTCGGCATGCAGATTGCCAGCGCACTGGAACATGCGCACAGCCGGAATATCATCCATCGGGACATCAAGCCTCAGAATATCATGGTTCTCAAGGACGGAAGCATTAAGGTGGCCGACTTCGGTATCGCCCGCATGCTTGACTCCCAGAATACGGTGACCAGGGAAACCCTTGGGTCGGTTCATTATATCTCTCCGGAACAGGCCAAGGGCGGGAAAGTGGACCAGAAAACCGATCTGTACTCTCTTGGGGTTGTCTTCTATGAAATGCTGACTGGCCGGCTGCCATACGACGGGGACAGTGCGGTTTCCATCGCGATTGCCCACATCGGCGGAAAGTGCCTGAAGCCCAGAGAAATCCAGCCGGAAATCCCGGAGGGACTGGAGCAGATTGTCATGCACGCCATGAGTGTGAAGACGGAGGAACGCTATGAGTCTGCAACACAGATCCTGGAGGATCTGGAGGCGTTCCGGCAGGATCAGAAAATCCTGTTCCCATACACCCATACGGCGGCAGAAGAACTGCCTGCCGCGACGGAAGAGGCCAGAGAATCCGAACCGGAACAGCCGGGGAGGGAAAGCTCTAAAGTGGGCATTATTCTGGTGACGTCCTTCATCATACTTGCATTTGTGGGCATTGCCTACTTCCTCTACAGCTATATCCTGAAGGATCTGTTCTCGGATACGGAGGAGGTTTCCGCCCCGAATCTGGTCGGACAGTATTATGAGAATCTGGATGAGGAGTATGAGAAGTTCCGGGTTACTGTTGATAAATGGGTATACTCTGAGAGTGTCCCCTACGGTTATGTCATTTCCCAGAATCCTGCGGCGGAAAAAATCGTGAAAGAGGGGTCCACCATCCAGATCACGGTCAGTCAGGGAGACCAGGAAAAATTCATGCCCCGCGTTACGGATATGAATCAGTCAACAGCAGAGCAGACGTTGGAGGCTATGGAGTTTGAGCTGAAGGTGACGGTCGAACGGGAGAACAGCAATGTGATACCGACCGGTCAGGTCATTCGCTCCAGACCGGTCTATGGGGAAGCGCTGCACAGGGGAGAAGAGGTAATCCTTTATGTCTCCTCCGGCGTGGCGGTGGAAATGGTGACGGTTCCTAGGCTGGTTGGAATGGATATTGAAGACGCACTTCTGGCAATTGATGAAGCGGGCCTTCAGCGCGGAACGGTAACACTCAAGGCAAGTGAGGAGCCGATGAATACGGTCATTGCACAGTCAGGCGCGGAATCCTCTCAGGTCAAGCCGGATACAGTGATCAATCTGACAGTTTCCAAAGGACCGGAAGAGGAGACTGATAAGAACGAAGAAAAAGATACGAAAGACGAAAAAGAGGACAATGAAAACACCAATCCGGGTGACCAAACGCAGCCTGATCATAGTGAGGAATCCAGCCTCTTTGTGGATCAGGGAAATCCAAAACCCGGTGTCTATACCAGCCGGGTGATAGAAGCTGCACTTCCCAAAGGCGTTGGAACAGTCATGGTGAGTGTTCTTTGTGACGGAATGCAGTACGGTGAAAGCTTCGTTGCGGACCTGTCTGATGACTATGTTCGTATCAGAGTATACGGAACCGGAACTATGACCTTCGACGTGCTTGTCAACAGTCAGCGATGCTTCCATGAGAGCATTACGTTCCCGGAATGAAGATATGACAGAAGGAATTGTTCGTAAAGCACTCAGCGGATTCTGCTTTGTCCAGACGGACAGTGGCATTGTGACCTGTAAGATCCGCGGTAAGCTGCGGCAGGGCAGCTTAAGCCCCCTGACAGGGGATCGGGTGCGGATTGAGAATCAGATGGTTGCGGAGATTTTGCCGCGCAAAAACGCATTTGTGCGTCCGCCAGTCGCCAATCTGGATTTGCTGGTCATTTTCTGCGCAAATGTGATCCCGGTGACAGAGCCGTATCTCATAGACCGCGTAACCGCAATTGCCGGAGATCAGAATGTGGATGTCCTGATCTGCGTCAACAAGGTGGATCTGGAATCGGAAGACCGCCTGAGCGCAATTTACCGCCATGCGGGGTTCCAAGTCATCCGGACCAGTGCCGAAACCGGAGAGGGAATTGAGGAACTGCGGAGCGCCATCAGCGGCAAGACCTGTGCGCTGACGGGAAACTCCGGCGTTGGGAAGTCCAGCGTCCTCAATGCCCTGCGCCCGGAACTGGCACTGCCGATCGGCGAGGTTTCGGAAAAACTTGGAAGAGGACGGCATACAACGAGGCATGTAGAACTGCTGGATCTGGGCGATGGAACACTCTGCGCCGATACACCCGGCTTTTCCGCGTTTGATACCGACGAAATGGAAATCATACTTCGGGAAAATCTGCAGTATGCTTTTCCGGATTTCGCGCCGTATCTTGGCAGATGCCAGTTCCATGACTGTGCGCATTTAAAGGAACCCGGCTGCGCTGTGCGATCCGCGTTGGAGCAGGGAGAGATTGAGCCCTCCCGTTATGCCAGCTACAGG
>JAEEGL011078740.1_pt1 | contig 11916 bp, 10 predicted proteins | sample 9134231 | NCBI WGS metagenome assembly JAEEGL01 (sample SAMN16246548, study PRJNA631951) | gut metagenome | biome: gut microbiome; feature: rumen; material: fiber-attached | host: Bos | place: Iran: Karaj | collected 2018-10 | reverse complement strand
GTAATGAATAATTTTGATGAGGTTAGGGGGGAGGGGTGGACTAAAGTCCCAACCGTTCGGCTCAATCATGCCAGTCCGTAAACGGCCTGTCGCGATACTCGCCTTAAGCAGTTGTCCCCCTGATTTCAGCCTTGCACAGCCGTCATCCTGAGCGAAGTCCGTAAGGACGTTGTCGAAGACAACTCAGAAGGCGAATGTTGCGACCATGCTTGCATGGGCATAACCGAGCCAAAGAGTTGGGGCTTTAGCCCCATCCAGTAAAGTATTAATAGCGAACATGGGGCAAGTCTTCCATCACCCTCTCTAGCGGGCACTCAGACGCCGTCCCGCAAAGCCTGGCTTGGGGGATTAAAGGTTTTGGTACATGAATATGCAACCTTCATCGTATTTTGGTTTGACATGATTCTGGACAAACTTTTCTTGTTCTTTGGGTAGCCTAGAAAATCCCATCGTTTTATAATGTTTGATTAGCTTTTCGATGGGTAGGGAATAAATATAAAGAGAATTAACCCCGATGTAAGAACTCATTGCATTTGCTAATGGTAAAATGAATGACCTGAATATGTAAAAACCTAATTTGGTAACTTCAGGATGTTTTTTTCGATAATTTGCATTCATTGCGAAGTTGGCAAGTTCTATTGCTGGTATGGAATCAAATGAGTTCTCGTAAACTTGAAGCGTAATTAAACCTGTTCGTAAGGAAAAATATCCTGCTAATTCATGGGTTGCTTTATCCTTGACCAAATAGGTTCTGCAAAGCTTTTCTTTTTCATCGAATGCTGCTTGATTTTTTAGATAAAGTTCTAGTCCTGTGGCTTCGTTCCCGACAGAAAAATTATTGACAAGATCAGGATTTTCAGATGAATCTAAAAGATGTTCTATTGTGAAGGTTGGTGTGTCGAGGATGGATAATTCTACAATCATTTCAATGCCTCGGCTATTTTTTTGCGATCCTCATCTTGGGCTTTGATCATAGCCTCTTCAAATTCCTTGCAAATTTGATCCAATTCCGTAAAATCTGGCTTTTTCGTATGCAGTATGTACTGGTAGGCCGAACTATGTTCTAGACATTCCAGATGTTTTTTACTTGGTGTTCTCATAATTTATTTCCCCCAGATTTTGAATTTCCCTGTATGGGTTAAATATATTTTTTTCTTTTTCAAAAAACAAGGAAATGATCTGAACCCCGTTTATTTTGCAATCAACAGTTTGCAAAGTGAATGACCCGCAACTTGCACTCTTGCTTTGCAAACCGGCAAGATTCCCCAATTTATCACTATATTTAACACGAAAAATTCTAGAAAAAGGGGCGCCGTGTATGATTGCAAAAATTTTTGCTGTTGGTTTTGTTGCGGCGATGCTTTTGGCGGGCTGTTGCGATAAGCAATCTTGTGAAGACTGCGCAAAAAACGATGTAAATTCCGCGGTTGATTCGACCGCGGCTCTCGCTGAGCAATCCAAGCAGACCGTGCTTCCCGAGAGACTTCAAGAACCGCTTTCGCTCTGGAACGATCACGCTCCTGCGAAGGATTCGCTTGAAGCGTTTGTGCGAGCAACGACGGATTCGACCTCGCCAGATTTTATTCCAGCGGAACGCCGCATTGCTGTTTTTGATTGGGATGGCACGCTGTTCCTCGAAACCGCTCCGACATATTTTGACTGGATGCTTTTCGAACATCGCGTTCTTGACGATTCGACTTACAAGCCTTCGAAAAAGCAGTTGAAGGCAGCACGCGATGGTCGCGAAAAAGGAATTTTTCCGGGGTTGAGTGCAGAGCGAGAACGCATGGTGGCCGAGGCTTACAAGGGCATGACGCTTTCGGAATTCGAAGCGTACGTTCGTGCGTTTATGCAAGAACCGCAACCGGGCTTTACGGGCCTCAAACGCGGCGAAGCTTATTACAAGCCCATGGTCGAAGTGGTGAAATACTTGACGGCGAATGGCTTTACGGTTTATGTGAGCAGCGGCACGGAACGCTATACGATGCGGCCTGTCGTTGTTGACGGTCTTGGTCTCCCGCCCAAACAAATTATTGGTTCCGATGTGGTCGTGGTGTCGAGCAACCAAAAAGGCGAGGACGGTCTTGCTTATACATTCCAGAACGGCGACAATCTCGTGCTTGCCGGGCAGAGCGTTATCAAGAATTTGCAGACGAACAAGGTGACGACTATCGCGAGTGAAATCGGATACCAGCCGGTGCTTGCGTTTGGCAACAGCGGCACGGATGCGAGCCTTTTGAATTATGCAATTTCGAACAACAAGTATAGGGCGATGGGTTTCATGCTGCTTTGCGATGACTTTGAACGCGAATATGGCGACGAAGTGAAATACAAAAAAATGCGCATCGTAAGCAAAAAGTACGGATGGATTCCCATTTCCATGAGAAAAGACTGGAAGACCATCTACGGGGACGGTGTTCAGAAGGCAAAATAAAATGCGCAGCGGGTGCCGCGCATCTCGAATTATTTCACAAATTCCACGTAAATGCCTTTAGGCAGCTTGGGGAGTTCTCCCGATGCGGTTCTTTGTCCAACCGGTTTCCCGAGAACATTGAAAATTTTGTTTTTGGGGATGCCATATTTTGAAACTTTCCTAAAGTTCGGTACGATTGCAGTGCTTCCGCTTTGACTGCTGGAAGTTGGCTTTACGGAACTGCTACTCTTTATGTTGCTGGAACTTGCGGGATTTGGCACACTTGAAGAACTTGACGCAATCTTTGTTGAACTTGATGATTCTTGTGCAGGGCAGTTCTCGCCGATGCAGAACGTGAGCGATTCTCCCGGCGTTCCGATGTCCGTGATTTTGAGTCCTGTTTTGGAACCGTTGTACCAGCGGATGGCGGGGTACTTTTCGTCCGAAAATTCAGGATAAGTTCCGCCCTTGAAGAATGCTTTCGCATCGCTACCTGGACTTGGCCACTGGTCTTTTACGTTGTCGTTAGACTTGCCTGCGGAATTGGCGTGCACGATTCTTAAAGTGAGTTTGTCCGCTGCGGAGTTTCCGTCAATGGAAAAATCATAGTGCTGCATCAAGAGTCCGCTGCCGGCGAGAACTTTGTTGCGGCCTGTATTGCGTACGTAAGACCATACGAGTCCCTCTTTGTCGGGCCTTGCGGGATTCTTGTAGCGGTAGCAGACTTCATTCGGCTTGGTAGTCTCGAGGCTTACGTCTTCGCTTGTTACGTCGACAAATGGAATCCAGCCTTGGTCCGCGCGGTAGAAATCGTTGATGGCAACAGGATTCTTGTCGTTTGGTCTGTTGCCCATGGTGCAGTAATCACCGTACCAATAAAGGTCCGGCCATCCGAAAATCATGTGACCGCTTTCGTGTACGAAAACGTAAATGGAAAATGTACCGGGCATGTCTGTCATCTGGTGGTGCGTCAGCCTGACTCCGTCGCGTTTTTCGTTGGACCATCCCGAATGGGGCCACAAGCCTTGTCCCCAGGTTTTTCCGGCGCCTGCATAGACGATGTTGATGGCTTCGGTCGTTCCGTCCTTGTCGTTGTCGTAACGCGAAAAATCAACCTGCGGATCGAAATACGCGAACACTTCTTTCATGAGCGAATCCGATCCCGTGTAATCTTTCAGGTTTTCGTACCAGGATTTGGGATGCTTTGCACGGTACCATCCGAAGACTTCGTTTACAATGTCCAACTGCCCGTTGGAAACGTCGAGGTAGTAGTCGCGCACGGAACCGTTACAACCGTCTTTGTTGAACCCTTCCTTGTTGAGCCAGTCTTCGACATCGCTAATCGAGACGGGAGCTTTTTGGTCCGAAAAATCAACGAGAAGCGTGAGGCTGTAGATTTTCCCCTTGGGGGCGGCATAGTGGCTTTTCGTTTGCGTCGCGTCGGTTCTGGATAAAAGAAAACTGGGCTTGTCCATGCTGGAATTGTTGAATCTGGGCCGTGCCTCTTCGGGCCAGGACTCTACTCTTTTTCCTTGGTACACGATGTCGGCAAAAAGCATCGTGGGGAGCGCCAACAACAGAAGACTCAGGGAGGAAATATTTTTCTTCATATAAAACCTGCAACCGAAACCAAACCTCTTATAAATGCATATTGCCTAATTCTTGTTCCTGATCATTCCCATGAACAGAGCCTTTTTCCCTTGCGTGATGGACAGTATGACGTTCTGTTTTCCGATTTGGTGAGAGAGCGGGAACTGGTAATAGGTCCCGTCCATTCTTGTTTCGAACAAAAGTTGCCCGTTAGGCGAGAATATCCTGATGTGCTTCGTCCCTTGCACTGGAATCGTTATATGAATCATTCCGTCTTGCGAAGTGACGGATGTACGGTACGGCGATTTTCCGGCAGCGGCGAAGACCAGCCCCTTGCTTGAGCTGGAACGTTTTGCGTTGGAACTTGAAGATGATTGCGCGATGCTCGATGATCTTGGCGTAATTGAAGACGAAGATGGGCGTTCCGAGCTGGACAACGCTATACTTGAACTTGAAACGGCTGATGAACTCGATGATATCGACGGTGACGATTTGACAGTCATATCTACGTCAAATGTGATGTGTTCCTTGTCCGAGGATTCCTTGATATTGGTAAGAGAAATGTTCATGTCGTCGCCGTTCCAGAAAACGAACTGGTTGAATGACGTTACGTTTTTCGAACCGGGGAACGGGTCTGACGCCGCTGCGCTTGTGCTTGTTTCGGGATACGCTTCCTCGATATCGACGTACATGTGGCTCCCGTCATTGTTGACGAGTTGACCTTTCCAAATGGAGTCCTTGTAGTCGATATGCCAAATCAGCATTCCTGAACTGGGTTGCCCTATGTCCCAATTTTTGTTTGTTCTATATTCGAGCAGGAACATTTCGTCGGGATTCTTGGGGTTGGTCACGCTGTAGGCAACGTTGTCTTCAATTTTTTCCAGTTGCACCGAGCCTTTGACGTTGAGTTCTATGGGACTTGCCATCCAGCCAACAGACATTCTCTCGAATGCAGAATAAAATGGCGGTGCGCAGCCTTGTACGTTGTCGTCATTGGTAGGGCAGTTGTATCCTCCATGCCCTACGATGGACCATGAGTGCGGCGTCTTTCGGGAGTTGGCTCCTTTCAGATCGTATAGGTCGGGTAAGCCAAGAACGTGGCTGAATTCATGAGTGAATGTCCCGATACCATTTATTATAGTTGTGGATTTGTCTGCTTTGTATGCACGTCCGCCAATTTCGTTAGAACAGGCGTAACGCCTGACTGTAGGCCCGCCGCCCATTTTTTTCGTTGTGTAACCGGCATGGGGCCAAATAGTTTCGATGACTCCGGAACTGCTTGCGCCAACGCCTGCGTAAATCATATAGATAAAGTCAACTTCGCCGTCTTTGTCGTTGTCGTACTGCGAAAAGTCGATGCGGTTCCATCTTAAAATCGTGTCGAGTGCCTCGTTTAACGCTTCTCTTGCGCCTGCATAATGTCTGTCGCTAGATGACCTGCCTCCGTAATGCGCCTGCGTTTTAGAAATGGTGATGGGGCCATAGACGTCGAATGTCGGGGTGAACGCCCCCATGGAATTTTTGATAAAATAATCCCTTGCGCTGCCTTGGTGATGGTATTCGTTATAGCCTTCTTTGTTCAAAAGGTCGTTAAACTGTTTTTGGGGGTCTGCGCTTTTGAACTTGACGTCGGAGAATTGTACAAGAATTACTGCTGCGCGGAGGTCGCCAAAAACGAGTTTTTTGTTCGGGACGGGCATCCGCTGTATTTTGGGAAGGGTGAATTTCGGTATCCCGTATTCCAAAGTTTCTTCGGCGGGGGCTTCTGCCAAGAGTTTTTGATAAATTGCGTCCGGATCGAGTCTTGTCAAGAACTGAGCGTCCGAATCGCTACGATTTTTCGGATCGCGAGCGTAGATTCCCGAAGAATTTCCTGTTTCGTCGACGTAAGCGTAATACCCGAGCGCATCTTTTTGCAGAATATATCCATCTATAGTTTCGAGCACATGAAAACGCTCGTCGCCTACAAGACGAGCTTCGAATGAACTGCCGTCGGGTTGCTTTAAAATAAAAGGCTCGTTATCGGCCGGTTCTGCCATGCAAAACACTGCACAAATCATTATGAGTAGCGCAATTTGGAATGCTTTCACATCCGCCTCCGTTTGTTCCTTTAGTAATCTAATATTTATTTTTCAAAAAAAGGCGAAAATGTGTGGGGAGAAGGTGAACTAAAATATACTTTTTTTCGTAATTTATTTATATTAACAAGTAATAAATTTGATAAACAGGTTTCATGGGTTGCCGAAGGAGAGATTTATGCGTAGCATATTGCCTTTAGTGTGTTTTGTTCCTGTAGCAGCGCTTGCTGTTGGTGGAACATTGGCTGGATCGGGAACCGTAGCGGATCCTTGGCAGGTCGCCGATTACGAAGATCTCAAGATGGTGGGCTTTGCTCCTTACACGATGAATGGCCATTACCGTTTGGTAGCAGATATTGATGCGGGCAAGTCCAAGCAAGAAAAATTCTCGTACGATACGACAGGCACGAACCGTGGATTCAAGCCTATCGGACAACTTTTCCCGGCGGTAGCCGATTCTGCAGAAACTAAAGGTCGGTATGGGACGGTCGCTTTTTCGGGCTCGTTCAATGGCGCTGGACATGTTATCCGTAATTTGGAAATTGTCAGCTTCGTGGAACCTTCGACGGGTATTTTTTCGGTTCTGGATTCATCGGCGCGCTTGGACAGCCTGACGCTCAAGGACTACTATTTCAAGGGAATCTATTCCGGTGGCGTTGCGGGCGTTAACCGCGGGACTATAAACGAAGTCCACGTCGATACGGATACGCTTGAATTTGTGACTTCGGCGGGTGGCCTTGTCAGCGAAAATTACGGGACGATAACGAACAGCAGTTTTTCGGGAACGTTGAAGGGCGCCTATCTGGGCGGTATCGCATACGAGAACTTTGGAACGATTTCCAAGTGTAAAATGGATATCAAGAACGGTGTAGATGGCATGGAACTGACGATGTTCGGGGGAATCGCTTTCAAGAACCGGGGCGTTGTCTCGGACTGCAAGGCTGCAGGTGGAATCCATGCTTCGGTGAACATTGGCGGTATCGCATCCGAAAATTACGGAACTGTGGAACGTTGCTCGTCTTCTGTGGATATTGTCGGTATGAGCGGAGATGATTATGCGGGTTTGCAGGTCAAAAATGTCGCGGCTCTTGGCGGTCTTGTCGCTATCGATAGCGGAAAGATTTATGATTCCCATGCGAGTGGTAACGTGACGGCTTCGGTCAACAATGCGGGTGGTCTTGTGGGGATTGGCTTTGGACAAATTTCCAGGTGCACTGCGTCTGGCGTTGTAAAGGTCGTTGCATTTGGTGGAGCCTTCATCGGCACGAATCGCGGGACAATCGACAGTTCGAGCGCATCGGGAAAGATTGTTGGATCCGCCTATTTGGGTGGTTTTGCGGGGTATAATTTCGGAACCGTAAGCAACAGCCATGCAACGGGCGATGTTCATTCGACGGCGGCGAGCGCCGGTGGATTTGTCGCGAAAAACGAAACCGGCGGGAAAATTGTGAACTGCTATGCTACAGGCAACGTGAACGGCTATGTCGATGTGGGTGGCTTTGCGGGTGAAAATGCCGGCGATATTTCGACGTCTCATGCGACAGGGCACGTCAAGGGTGGAACGAAAGTCGGTGGATTTGTGGCGAGGCAGGATAGCGGACGCGTCGAGAAATCCTATGCGACGGGTCACGCCATGGGCGAAATTTACGTGGGCGGTTTTGCGGGCCTTACCAACAATTCCTCTATCGACCAGTGCTATTCGACCGGTAGCGTACTTGAAGGCTACATATCGGCATCGGGTTTCGTTGGTGCCATGAACGGTTCGACCGTTACGAATTCGTTCTCGCTCGGAGACGTTTATTCTGTAGAAGAAGAGTATATGTATGCAGCATCGTTTGTTGGAATCGCAGATGAATCTTCCAGCATCAAGAACTGCTTTTCTACGGGTGCTGTGACGAACAAAACTGCCGGACTTGACAAAGTTTGTGCCATGGCACCTCTTGCAAATGTCGAGGGCTATTATTGGGATATTTCCAATTGTACGGTTATCGATACGGCAAATTATGCGATATCGCTTACGGATGAGCAGATGACGTCTCCTGCGAATTTTGACAAACTTGATTTTAATGATATGTGGACGTTTAATGCGAATTTCAAGTACCCGGTGTTGAACGATGTCGATTTCGATGCTTCGGTCAAGGATTCAATGGGATTTTTCCAATCGGAACCTGAACGTTATGTGCCGGGTCAGGACAATCCCAAAGGCAAGACGAAAATTGTAACCGCTTCTGTTGCGAAGAAAAACTTGCAAGTACGGATGTCTAGCCGTTTTGTGCAGGGCTCGGTGCAGTTCAAGTTTGTCATGCCGCGTGCGGGTATGGCCGAAATGCGCCTGTACGATTTCAGGGGCCGCGAAGTTGGGCGCTTGTCAAAACGCCATTACGAAGCCGGATTACGTGAGGAAAATTTATTGATAAATCGTTTGATGAGTGGACGCTATGTTGCCGTGATGCTACTGGACGGAAAAATTGCCGCAAAATCAACTTTCGCAAAACGTTAGGGATTGTAATTATTAAATTTCCACTCAATATCGCCGAAGGCGCTTTTTATTTTTAAAAACGTTAACCATAGGAAGTAATTAGAGATTGTTCGATTCTGTTTAACTATCTACTTCTGACTTCCTACTTTCTGCTAATAACTATGTCCAAATTCAAACGTATTCTCTTGAAACTCAGTGGCGAAGCCCTCGCAGGCGAAAAAGGCCACGGCATCGACAACGTTATCCTTTCTGACATGGCGTCTGAAATTGCCTCCATCGTCAAGCAGGGCGTGCAAGTCGCGCTCGTGATTGGCGGCGGCAATCTCGTCCGTGGAATTTCCGCCTCTGCCGGCGGCATGAACCGCGCTCAGGGCGATGCCATGGGCATGCTCGGTACCGTGATGAATGGCCTTGCCATGCAGGACGCTCTCGACAAGCAGGGAATCGACTCGGTGGTGATGTCCGCCATTCGCATGGAACCGGTCTGCGAATTCTTCGACCGCCGCAAGGCTCTCAAGCTCTTGTCCGCCGGCTCCGTGGTGATTTTCTCCGCCGGTACGGGCAATCCGTTCTTCACCACCGACAGCTGCGCCGCCCTTCGCGCCATCGAAAGCGAATGCGATGTCATCATGAAGGCGACCAAGGTCGATGGCATCTATACCGCAGACCCGGTCAAGGACCCGACCGCCACCCGCTTCGATGACATCAGCTACAAGGAAGTCATTTCCCGCGGCCTCAAGGTCATGGATACGGCAGCCGTCGCGCTTTGCATGGAAAACAACATGCCCATCTTCGTGTTCAAGATGGAAAAGGGCAACCTCACCCGCGCGGCCATCGAAGGCGACCTCGGCACGCTCGTCCACTGCTAATTCGCTAGACGTTGAATTTCGTCAGAAATTTCTTTCGTCTATTGTCTATCGTCTTTGACCTAATCTATATTTATAACAGAATAACGGTGCTTTACGCAAGCCCCTGAAACCTATAACCTAAAACCTATAACCTGCTTATGTCTGAATATTCTGAAAAAATGGACAAGGCCATCGAGGCCACCGAACGTGAATTTTCCAAGATCCGTGCTGGTCAGGCAAGCCCGGCTATCCTCAATGGCGTTCGTATCGACTACTACGGTACTCCTACGCCGATTTCCCAGGTCGCAAAGATTTCTGTGCCCGAACCGCGCATGTTGCTTGTGACGCCGTGGGAAAAACAGCTTGTCGATACAATTGACAAGGCAATTCTTGCTGCAAACATCGGCCTTACCCCGATGAAGGACGGCAACTGCATCCGCGTGACGCTCCCGATCCTCACGACCGAACGCCGCCAGGAACTTGCAAAGATTGCCCGTAAGCATGCCGAAGAAGGCCGCGTGGCAATCCGCAACATCCGTCGTGACGCTAACGACGCCATCAAGAAAAATAAGGATTTGCCGGAAGACGAAGTCAAAAAACAGCAGGACGAAATCCAGAAGGCAACCGACAAGGCTATCGCTGAAATCGATCGCCTGCTCGCAGAAAAAGAAGCGGACATCCTCAAGGTGTAGTCCGGGGTTTGCGTGGCAAATCAACTTAGACATGTCGCCATCATCATGGACGGCAACGGGCGATGGGCTCGTAGCCGCGGACTTGAACGTTTCCTGGGTCACCGCAAGGGGACTCAGGCGACCATCGATGCCGTTGAGGTGGGCGTAAATCTTAAACTCGAACACATGACATTGTATGTGTTCAGCTCCGAAAACTGGGGTCGCCCTTCCAAGGAGGTGGATTACCTGATGAATCTCTTGATCGAGATGGTCGTCAAGGAAATCCCCGACTTGATGGAAAAAAACGTGAAACTCACGGTCATCGGCAACATGAACCGTTTGCCCGACAAGCCGCGAGCCAGTCTCCAGTCCGCAATTGACAAGACCGCGAACAATACGGGCATGCAACTGAATCTCGCCATTTCGTATGGTGGCAGGCAAGAAATTGTTGATGCGGCTCGTTCCATTGCCGCTCAGGTTGCTGCAGGTACGCTCAAGGCCGATGATATTGACGAAAATTTATTTGCAAAAAACTTGTATTTAAAAGGTGCTCCCGATCCGGATTTGGTCATCCGAACGGGTGGCGAATTCAGACTGTCGAACTATTTGCTTTGGCAAGCGGCGTATAGCGAGTTTTATGTGACGGACACGCTGTGGCCGGATTTTACCAAGGAAGAGTTCATGAAGGCTATCGAATTTTTCAAAACCCGCGAGAGGCGTTTTGGGAAGGTTTTGCATGAGTAATCTTGCGCAACGATTGATAACGGCATTTATTGCCATTCCAATAGTTTTCGTTTTATTGTGGTTCAACGATTTTAGTCGTATCGGTTTGATGTGTTTCTTGGGAGCCGTGGGCGCCTGGGAATGGGCACGGATGACGTCTAAGGTCTATGCTGGACCTGACATGCGCTATCTTTCGTTTGCGTCGTCCTTGGCGTTGACGCTTGCGTGGACGCTTTCAAAAGGCGGATACTTTGGGCTTCCGGCGGTGCCCTACGTTGTGGGCATGACGTTCCTCGCCATTTTTGCAATTTATATCGGTGTCGCTTATGCAAAGGTCGAAATAGACCATTTGTTCCCGTGGCTCGTGATGCATCTTGGCGCTCCTTTGTACGTAGGCCTTTGGGGCGGCATGAACGTGCTCATGATGGGTAACGGTCAGGGCCTGGAACATTGCTATCCGTTTATCCTAGTGATGACTTCCGTTTGGCTTTGCGATACGGTGGCGTATTTCTTCGGAAAGTTTGCTGCGGGCAAGGGACCTTTTGGTCGTCATCCGTTTGCCCCAAGCATTAGCCCCAAGAAGACTTGGGAAGGCAGCATTGCGGGGTCCATCACGACGATTGCATGGGTTGCTTACTGGGTCAAGTGCAGTGCGTCTCTCGCCTCTTTCGAAGTGGAGTTTAGCTGGACTTCTGCAATTGTGATTGGCTTGCTGATTACAGTGACGGGCCAGGTGGGTGACCTTTTGATGAGCGCCCTCAAGCGTTGGAGCGGTACGAAGGATTCTGGAAATTTATTCGTAGGTCATGGTGGTGTGCTTGACCGTTGCGACTCGTTCTTGTTGGCGGCTCCGGCTTTGTACATCTTCATGGATTTCTTCAAGAGTATCATTTAAGATTTCATGTCCAGCATATTTTGTTCCCCCTAAATGTGGGGAACGCTGGATTTTGAAATTCTATTTTTTCTTTTGCATGCCATGTTCGTTCATGTAGATGGCGAGGTAGTCGATAACGCCTGACTCGGCCCCCTTCACGGGTACATAACGTAAGTTGTTTTGGCTATCGGCAATGATGGCAAGACCTGCAATATAGTTTATCCAATGGTAGTCCTCATG
>JAEEGL015050240.1_pt1 | contig 11917 bp, 12 predicted proteins | sample 9134231 | NCBI WGS metagenome assembly JAEEGL01 (sample SAMN16246548, study PRJNA631951) | gut metagenome | biome: gut microbiome; feature: rumen; material: fiber-attached | host: Bos | place: Iran: Karaj | collected 2018-10 | reverse complement strand
CAGGTGCAGCCGGGATAAAAGGCATCTCAGCACCGCAGGCAGTGCAGTAAGCCTGGCCGTCAGGAACAAAAGATCCACATGATTCACAATACATAATCTGCCCCTTTCCAAAAAAACAGCTTTTGCAAGTCAATTATATCAAAAAAGGGGGTTCAGCACGTGATTACAAGATGCTCATTTGCAATATCGTTATATACTTTGCATCCCCTGCCTGACACATCGTAAACATGGACGATATCAGACAGATCATCTTCCTCAGCAAATTCGCCGGTAACGTCAGGCGAACCGTTAAGCTTCTCAGGATGGAAATGGATGGTTTTCGAATTATTAAACACAGCAGTATAAAGGATCTCCGCTTCGACCAGATCCTGGAAGATATGGCTTCCGTAAGACAGCTCGGGATTGTAGCCTGCCTTGGTCTCTTCAGTCTCGCATATGATCTCAAATGCGCTGATATCCGCAAATGAAGTAGGTACGCCCAGTTCAGGCGATGTTGTTCCGACACGGCCCGGAACTATCAGCATCATGTGCTTTCCCAGGTCTCTATAGTGCCAGTTGATCTTGCCGATAAGCCTTGCAACCAGGGTCTTATCGTTATACGGCATATTGTAGTAATTGACCGGATCGACATAAACGATGACGTCGAGCTCTGATGCCTTGGACATGCCCATCGAACAGCCCTTGCTCTCAAGCAGAATGTTGTCTTCGGAAATGCCTTCGGGAATAACGGTTCCGGACGAAGTCTTCTGCACCTGCAAAGGTCTGCACTGCAGAAGGTCGACAGAGTAATCGCCGTTATCGGAGATGTTGATCGTAAACTCGGTATCGACAGGATAATCGTACTCATCCTGAATGCAGCGGAGCATTCTTCTCATCTGCTCCATGAGCTGCCTGTTTGCAACAAGACCCTTGCACGAGATGAACTTTATCTGCCTCGGTCTGCCCATCTCGCGGAGTCTTGATTCAGCTTCATAGTCGTGCTCGAGCAAAACATTTTCGAGATATCTCGGGATATCGGCTTCAAGCTTCTCATACGGGAGCTTTTCCAGAGAATGAGAAGACATATTGATGACTTCCGCCTTGCCCTGTGAGAACTTGTGCTTGTCTGCTGAAGACGAATATGAAGATTTCTCGGGCATATCAAGATTTACGATCCTCGGATAAGATCCTTCAGTCCTGTCGACGGCAGAAGTTCCAAGGCCCATGACGAGCCTTAACATGCCGGCTGTGGGATCAGAATCCTTCATGACCCTGTAAGGGCTGTAGGAATAGCCTACGCCCGCTGCGCAGGGCATGTAATAGGAACCATAGTAGGAACCTGATACACGCTGGATAAGAAGCGCCATCTGCTCGTCACGCTTATCAAGGCCTCTCCTCTTACGGTAATCAAGAGCGGACATGCTCATAGAACTTGCGTAGACTGTCTTGATCGCATTCTCAAACTCTTCAAGCCGCTCTTCCATTGAGCCTCTGTTTACACAGAATACCGATTCATATTTGCCTGCAAATGCGTTGCCGAAGCCGTCTTCAAGAATACTGCTCGACCTGATGATGTAAGGATCCTGACCATAGTATTTTATGATGCGCAGGAACTGCTCGCGCATCGGTCCGGAGAACTCACCTTCCATGATTTTCTCCGCGAACTCTTCAGCGAGGGTAAAGTAGCCTTCTTCAGTACGCTGCTTTATTCTCAGATCCCACAGTTTGTTGTCGACGATATATGTGTAGTAAAGGTCAGAACCGACATAGAAAGAATCGTGCGGCTCAAGGTAATCCGCGATGTCCGGCTCCCTGTTCCTGATTATCGCTCTTGCAAGGAGCATGCCGCAGGATTTGCCTCCGATCATGCCGGTACCAATCATGTGATCTCTTACCGCGAAATAATCTTCAGGTGTGAAATTCCTCTTCACCATCTCACGCATCTTCTCATCACGCGTCATCATGATGTTGCACATCCGGGAGCACTCTTCAGTAATATCAGCCTGACTCTCGTGAAGGATCTTCGTGCGGTTGAAGAACCTGTCCCATGAGTCCGCGAACTGCTCTTCCGCTGAGCGCTGCGCCTGTCCTAATGTCTGATAGAACCGGCTTGATTTGACACCGTCCAGGATCGGCTGGAACCTGCCTGTCTCAGGCTCGTAAGTGTGCGGCAGGAACATCGTGTCGGAATCCCTGTTCCACACCTTCTGCGGCCTTACATAGATATTCCTGCTGTCCGAATAGACATCGATAAAAAGCTGCGTCGTATCAAGGATCTTATTGATCGCATGCACCGAATGCTTTCCCCTTATGATTGGGAAAAAAGCGACGGTATCAAGAATAAAAAGGAACGGGCATGTGACCTTGAAGAAGTTTCCCATCATGAGATCTGTCGCCCATGCGGTCTGAAGTTCTGACAGGCAGTCGAAAACATAGAATGCGTCAAAGCCCTCTTTTTCGATGACATTGTGGATATCGACCGTGAACGTCTCAAACCTGTGAGACAACGGGATCTCAACTGTCTTGATCTCCGGACGGTCTTCAAGGAGCGCCTCGTGGCTTGCGAACCTGAAGTAGATAATGTTGCGCTTATCCTTTATCGCCTGCTCAATATAAGGCTCCATGAACAGCTTGAACTGGGACAGTTCCGAGACGCGCCAAACCACATTGTCGCCAAGCCTGATGTTATCGAACGCCGTATCCATCTCCGGAATACCGCTCAAGATCCTGTCGAATGCTGCCATGACCGCCGCCTCCTTTTGATTTCAGTATAAAGGCAAGCGATATTGATAAGGCATACTTTCTAAGAATGGGAATAATGCTGTTTGCGAATGAAAAACATCAGTAACAGGGCAGCCGCTAAAACGACCGTTGTTACAATGCTTGCTTCGATTCCGTAGTCACCGCCGTTCAATATATTCGAACCGACAGACTTCATATCAAATACCGCTGCTACGTTCCCGTCATTGCCGCTTAAGTTCAGTCCGAGAATGCTGCAGAGGATATAATTCCAGATTGAATGAAGTCCGCATGCAGCCCAGATGCTCCCTGAACGGTGTGTAAGGAGCGAGAAAATGAACGATATGAGGATGAGGTTAACTATTCCTGCTGCAACAATTAACGGAGAGCCGCCTGCCATGCCCGGCAGATGGGGAATCGTAAACAAAGCTGCACTTACGGCAAATGCTACAGGAACGGATGTTTTCTTTATAAGTAGCTGCTGCACGATGCCCCTGCAGAGCACTTCTTCCATCGCGCCCTGCAACATGAAGCATACGAGCATTGCCGCAACCATCTTAGTATCGATATTTCCGAATACGCCGTTGAATCTGATCGCTCCCGTGAGGGTGACAGCAACTGCGCAGATCACTACCAGAACCGCACCGAGTATGCCACCGGCAAGGTAGATCACAGGTTTTCCCGTGAACCCTAATTCCTTTAAAGACTTCTTCTGGAACAGTTTCCAGAACAGGAAGATCGCTCCAATAATGACCGCATATCCAAAGTAAGTCATCAGCGTAATGGTCTTATCGTCGAACAGCTCGCCCTCCAGCGGGTTCTTGCCACAGGCAAAGTGAACAGCCAGAACCAGCACTTCACCCACCAGTTCTGAACCGAATTTGCAGACCCAGAAGATCAGTATGACCTTGATCACATAAAGGATCTTAGGCATCTCCGTCCGGTTGTTAAAGGGGCTAATATTCTTGATGAAATTTCCAATTTTACTCATGTAATTCTCCTTTTGGGGCGCGTTAAACAGAGATCCGCAACTACGGACCTTTGATGGTTAGGTTATTTTAAGATCAGACGGGGAATCCGTTGACGAGGAAATAGATCAGCATCGAGATGAGATCTATGGCAAGCAAAATGCCGAAACCTATGAGGAACCATTTAAGTGCGGTTTTCGCGCGCTTGCCGTTTTTCTCTGTAAGAACCTTCTGGTCGATCACATCGGCCATGGTCTTATGGTCGTCTGTCTTAACCGGCTCTATTCCTTTAAGAAGATAATCCGTAGTTACTTCGAAAATATCGCTCATGATAACGACTTTATCGAGATCGGGCGTCGCCTGCTCGCTCTCCCATTTCGAGACAGCCTGTCTGGAGACACCTACCGCATCAGCCAATTCTTCCTGGGACATGCCTTTGGATTTTCTAAGGCTCTGGATTCTGTCAGCAATTGTCATTTGATCCACCTCCGAGATTTGCTGTCCCGAGAATAGCAATTTCTGCCTTAACATATCTACCAACCGCACCTTGAACTTTGTCAACCGGTGGTTGCATGCCTGTATTTCAGGGCATTTGGGCGTGAAAATGATATGCTGCCGCATTTATCATATTATGCCATTTTTCATGGCTAAAAATATAACAGATGTGCATTAACGTATGTATCTGGTTCTCCGCAGAGTTTTACCCTGCCTTATAATTTACGTTGGCGTCGCAGAATAATCAGGATAGAAGGTCCCAAATTTCCTGCGTCGTAAGTCATCCAATATATACTCGGGTTTAGTCGGCCTTATGGCCACCTGATGATCGTATGCTCCCCAGTCGGAATCTTTATCCCAGTTGCGGATGATGAATTCAACAAGAACATCCATATCAACATTCTTGTTGCTGCCGCCGCAGCCATGGGTACCTTCACAAATATATGGCTTCCCGTCAACGACTTCGACATCGATATAAGAACCAGGTTCCACAACACCCTTGTGATAATAATTCCAGAAAAACATGTTTTCATACCCTGTAAACAGCTCCAGCATTCCGCGGACCTGCTCTTTGGACGGAATCTCCGCGCTGTAAACATAAAACCATTGGTACCTGCACTCTTTGATCACAAAGCCGAGATTCACTAAGCCTTTTTTCAATCTTTCCATGTTCATATCCGCAGGCTTCATGGAGATATCACCGTTAACGGGTATTACAAAATAACCGATGCCTTGTTCATACCAGTTGCAGTTGAACTTTATTTCGATCCTGTCATTGAAAACAAGTGCAAGAACTAATTGTATTTCACTTAATCTGTCTTCATTCTCTGCCATCTCTGACAGCTTCCTGAGAGCCACCTCTTCCAAGCTTTTCTGTGTTATCTCCCTGCCCTCAAGAAAAGCCCTCGAAAAATGTTCTCTCGTCTTTTCTATTTTGGATAAAACGTGATGAATTCCTCCCAATTCAGGATTGAAAATCTTGTCGATTGTTTCCTGCTTTAACTTGCCAAGTCTGGCCCAGTCGTATACAAGATCCGGCGATTCGATCTCAGTCCTGAGCTCAAACGTTTTGCCGGCAACAGTCATTGTGACAGGTTCTGTTCTGATCCAGTTCAGCCCGTCAAATGTGATCTCCCCAAATGTCTCGTCCTGTATAGTGTTATTCATGATCAATACCTTCCAGGGTTATCAGGATAGATTCATTATACCAACTCTTCCACGAACATCAGGGCAACGTTGGCAGCGAAGCTGACGCATGTGATCGTTAATCCTGCGATGCCAAACCTCTTGGATCTTTTGTTCCCGCGTTTCACGGATATTATCAATCACCATAATCCATTTCGCGGATTATCTCACCACACGCCACACACTGATACTCGGTATATGATGTTCCGCCTTTAAACTGCTGTGTGGTTGCTTTTATCAACTTTAAAATGTGCTTGCCTTGCGCGCAGTTATTCCGTATTGATTCCGGGATCATGGATGCCTCAAACAGTCTATTAAATGCCGCTCTGCGCTTTTCAAATGTTGCTGACTCATCAAGAGCTATTCTCATATAGTCGCGCTCTTCACCGCAAATGGTACATACTTCAGCGCATTTTCCGGGTATAGCTTTGAAATCGTGAGCCTCATGAGTGTAGTTACACCTCTTACAGCGGAAAGAGCATTTTCCGTCTGCCAGCTGATCATCATGCTCAATAACTATTACTTTACCGCAGATCCGGCAAGTTCCTTCACACATCGGTTCTTGGGAACTGTCTGTTTCTTTATAAACCGGCTTATAAATGAAATAGTGATCTTCATCACGGGTCGTGCCGCATTTTTCGCAACGGCAATGATCCCAGTTATGCTGTTCATCACGCACCTTATTGCAAATCTGACACCTGCATCCGTTCCAAGAGTGATTTGAATCTCTAGTATCACCACATCTTAGACACGTACATCCGTCATTCCATTTATGTCCGAAAACAGAACAAATAATACCCATGCGCTTCTTACCCTCTTTCTATACCCTAAGAACTTCCAAAACCTTTTTGATATTGTTCTCATTTGGAATGATGATGTTAATGTCCACTTCCGGATGATCCTTTACATATGCCGTAAGAAATCCCATCAAATTGTCTTTGGTTTCCATAAAGTCGTCTATGATCACCTGATCACTGTATCCAAGTTTCTTAAGGATGACCGCCGATACAACTCCCGTACGGTCTTTTCCAGCACCGCAGAAATACATAACATTGCTGTCAGCATTCATTATGGTATCAACGATCTTATCCATCTGTTCATCCAACATACCAAGATAAGTCTCAGTTACGGCATTTACAGACTTGGGTGTATCGCCGCCTCCGGTCACAGGCAGATGATAATAGGTAAAACCGTCTTCATTTTCAAGCCTGCACGGCATTGTTGCACATTCTTTTTCTTCCCTAAGATCCACGATGGTCGTAATATTGTTTTCAAGGAGCCACTTAACTTCGGCATCAAACAGATTACCAGGATAATCACTTCTTATATACCGCAGGGTTCCAACAGGCAATGCCCTTGTATTAAGAGTTGATTCCAATATGGAACTCATAGTATCTGCTCCTTTCCATATTATGTAATGCAGTCGATAATCTTGTTGCTCATCAGTCCATTCGGTCCCATTAGATATGGTTATATTTCATTGCATTGTCATTTGATGTTTCCCTTATCATCATTATACATTCTCTTGTATCTTTCTTTCGCTCTGGACCACGGAGCTAATCGGATCGAGCTTGTCATACGTTTCTTTATCAATCTCGCAAAGTTGATAGAAGCCTCTCCAGCTTCGCTCCGCAGTATATATTCCTGTTTTCCCTTGTATTCATGGATCTTCGGGATGTAGGAAATTATCTCGTTACCCCATGTTCTGTCAGCCAATTCAGAGTAATCAAATTGGCTCATCTGATAATTGTCCTTTTTCCAAAAGTGCATTAATTTCTCCCAAATTATAACTACATTTGGGAGAATGCTCAGGATACCTGATGCTTTTTGAACGCACGTCTGCAAACCGGGATTAATACAAGCGTCAATATCACGTATAAGACCGCTCTTACTTCCAGAAGACCAACTACAACGCCTCCGAATTGATAGGATATATATTTTCCTATCTCGGGAATCATCGAGCGGTACGGAAGCAGTAAGAGGATCCGGTTAAAAATACCGGAAGATCCGTCAGGTGCAAAGAACGCAGGAACGATAAGAACAGGGATCAGCACAGCGAGCACCGGGAAAGGTGACTTCATCTTTGCCGACAGTAAAAGTGTCAGGGATATCATTGCGATAAGCACGAGAACGATTACTGCTGTGTTCCTTAAGACAGCTCCGCTGACCGTCCAGGGATATGGAACAGTTAATCCCAGGACCTGAAGCGGAAGATCCCATCCGTCGGTTCCGAAGAAAGCGAGAGGTATTCCGAATGCCACTGCCACATGAACCAGAAAAGCCATGATCCCAAACAGCATCGATGCGGTGATCTTCGCCATTATGAGTTTAGTCTTGCCATATTTTCCGGCCAGAATAACTGCATCTGTACCCGTCTGGTATTCACCTGCGAAAACAGGTGCTGCGGTAATGCAGCACGCAAGCACCGCAAAGATCAGAAGCTCGAAGTTGGTGTGTATTATCTCCCAGCCTTTGTGGTAACCATATCTGATGACATCTGTTTTATCAGTCATGCTGAGCCAGTATTCCTTCTGCTCAGGGGAAAGCTCTCTTGAAGGTGATTCGATGATCGCGCGAATCTTGTCTCTTCTTGCTTCGTTAAAACCTTTTGCGCCTGCACAAGTCAGCTCTGGTATCGAATTGTATCCTGCATTTTCTCCGGGTTTTGTGTAGGCGGAAGCTATCGTATCCACAAGCTTTTCCCTGGGCGCTATGTGATCCCAGTAAGCATCTCCTGTGAGAAATCTCTCGCTGCCATCCGTGCCGATGTTTGCGGGGTCTTCGAAAAGTCCGTTTACCTCATCTATGACAGTCTCAACATATTCATCCGTAAGAGTAACGTCTATTCCGTCTTTTATTGACCTCTCGTATCTAATGCCTTCTATTCCTTTCCTGACATCTTCCTTGTCATAGGTCTGGAACTGCAATACGGGAAGGCCGAACATAAATGCCGTGATGATGAGACTTATGAGCATGACTGCTAATGTGGAGCGTCTCTTTGCGATCTTCAGAAATTCATATTTTATGAGTGTGATCATATATTCTCCTCCTTGCCCTCTTCACCAAAGTGATAGATGAATAGATCTTCAAGACCTGCACTAACCGGAACGGCATCAGCGTGAGGCTTGTTGGCACTTACGATCCTGAGTCTTACAAGTCCGTCCTCGTGATGAAGGTTTACAACAGGGACTCTGTTCATGATGCCTTTTGCGGTCTGTTCATCTGTAACTGTCTCCCAGACCATTCCGTTTATGCTTCCGGTAACCTCATCCACTGATCCTGTAAGGATGAGCCTGCCGTTTTTCATCAGAAGGATCGTGTCTGCTATATATGAGACATCGGATACGATATGAGTGGATAAGATGACTGTCTTGTTCCTGGCAAGATCAGATATAAGGTTTCTGAATCTCACTCTTTCCTTCGGGTCGAGTCCTGCCGTTGGCTCATCGAGTATGAGCAGTTCCGGATCGTTAAGTTCAGCCTGTGCAATACCTAATCTCTGCTTCATTCCTCCGGAAAAGGTCCTTATCTTCTTTCCGGCCACATTCGTCAGGTTTACCATTCCGAGCAGTTCATCTGCGCGTTCTTTAGCTCTTTTCTTATCTATGCCTTTTACGGCAGCCATATAGAGCAGAAACTCACGCGCAGAAAAATCAGGATAAAAACCGAAATACTGCGGCATATATCCTAATCTTTCATAGTATTTCTCACCCAGCCGGCTGATCGGCTTGCCGTCTGCGCGTATCTCTCCTGAAGATGGTGTCAGAACACCGCAGATCATCCTCATCAGTGTCGTCTTTCCTGCACCGTTCGCGCCGAGAAGCCCGTAGACACCGGGCTTTAAGACGATGCTTACTCCGTCCACTGCGGTCCCGGAACCATATTGTTTAGTAAGTTTATCCAGTTGGATTTCCATATAGATCCTCCCTTTTTTCGATGAAGGCAAATAAAAACAGCCTATGTAAAAAACATAGACTGTCTGTCTTATAGCGTGCTTTAGGCTATCTTAATTCTGTCTTAATTTTGAAGGTCTTCGACAGGGAGGGAGATGATAAATTCCGTTCCTTCGCCCTGTTTACTCAGTGCTTTGATATCACCTCCGTGAAGGTTTACGATCTGCCTGGCAATAGCGAGCCCTAATCCGCTTCCTTCAGGCTTCTGAGAGGTGCCCGTGCCTCTGTAGTAACGGTTAAAAAGATCCTTAAGCTCGTCTTCATTTATTCCGGTGCCGTTGTCTTTTACAGAGATGATCACCATGTCCCGGCATGTTACCGTTACCTTGATCTTTGTATCATCAGGATTATGCGTAAGCGCATTCACCAATATGTTTGTGACCGCCCTGCGCAAGAGTGAAGGATCAGCCGTGATCATGATATCCTCATCGCCTTCAAAACTAATGTCCCTTGAAGAGAATGCCGGATCGTTAATGATGTCTATTACCCATTCCTTAACCAGACGCGTGACATGAACCTTCTGCAAAGACAGGGGAAGCGAACCTGAATCAAGCTGGTAAGTAAGTTTAAGATCGTTAATGAGACGCTCGACATGATCAGTATTTCTAAGGATTATCCTGCCGTATTCCCCGACTTCCTCATCAGTCCTGTAAGTTCCGTCTGCCAGAAGCTCCGCGTAGCCCTTGACCGGAGATAACGGAGTCTTAAGATCATGCGTTATGTTTGTGATCCATTCTTTTCTTGCATTTTCCGTTTCTTCCTTTAGCTTATCGGCATTTCTCAGGTCTTCATCGACTTTGTTAAGAGTCTCGAAAACGCTTCCGAACGAACCTTTTTCATTTATCTTTTTGTATTTGCGTTCCGACAGCTCACCGATCCCCCGTGAGACTTTCGAGAGCTTTCCGGAGAGCCATATGCTGTGCGCGAAAAGCACCACTGCAAGTACGATAAGCCCTGCGATTACCGGTATCCTTGCAACAGGCGACAGGCGCATTATTCTCTGCCCGTTATACCACAGAGGATAGCTGCCGATATTATACGGAAATCCGATAAGATAACAGCACCCGCTGTCATCTTCACCGGTGGTGCTCATGAAGACAGTATATCCATTCTGATAGCCGGCTTTAGTGAGCGAGAACAACTCTGAAACACTGTACTGTGCAGGGTAGGATGAAGGCTTGTTGTGTGAGAATACCTCAATGCCTTCCTCGTTGATAAACTGAACCCAGAGTCCGTATTCATCAAGCCTCTTAAGACCTGTTTCCCTGACCTTGATCTCACCGTCCTCATATGTTGTCCAGGCCGAGAAATTATCCGTGAATCTCTGCGGCCATGCAGCCAGGCTTAAGCCGTTTGGCTCCGGTATCGAGAACACATAATAAAACAGTCCGATCAGGACCAGAACGATTGCCACGATAAGCGATATGTACAAGACAAGAGTCTTTACAAAAAGATCGTATTTCTTCTTATCTTTCATCAGGATCCACCACCTTGTACCCAAGGCCTTTGAGCGTGATGATGTACTTCGGATCGTTGGGATCAGATTCTATCTTTTCTCTTAAGTGACGTATGTGGACCATAACCGTATTGTCATAGCCGAATCCTGTTTCACCCCAGACAGTCTCATAAAGCCGCTCTCTGCTTAATACCCGGCCTTTGTTCTCCGCCATGGTCTTAAGCAGCTCATATTCTCTTGCAGTGAGTCCTATGGTCCTGCCGTCTATGCTGACTTCGCATTTGTCAGGATCTATTACGAGTCTGCCTACCCGGATCGGATCAGATGCAGAAGCCTTGCCGTACGATACACGCCTTAACTGCGCCTTTATCCTGTAAACAACTTCCTTCGGGCTGAAAGGCTTTGTCACATAATCATCTCCGCCTACGGCAAGTCCCAGTATCTTATCCACTTCATCATTTTTGGATGATAAGAAAAGTATGGGTGCAATGGAAAACTCACGGATCTTTTTGCATACCTCATAGCCGTCCATTCCGGGCATCATGATATCCAGGATCACGGCGTCGGGGGCTTCCGTTTTGCAAAGCGATACTGCATCAGTGCCATTTTGTGCCTTGATGACGTTATTAAATCCTTCCAGCTTCAGCGCCTTTTCGAGAAGGGAAAGAATTTCCGGTTCATCGTCAGCGATAAGTATCTTAAAGTTATCTTCCATACTTTTACGCCCACTCAAAATACTCTTTGCCGGCGCCAAGCTCGAAATGATGCTTTACGATCCCCTTATCTATTCCTGACATAGGTCCGTTAAACTTCCTGACGGTGTGCCTAGTATTCATTGCCTGCTTCATTTGTTCATTCATTCTGTTATCCCCCAAAATTTAATTTATGATTTCCCGTTATATGCTCTCTCGTATCTGGCTTTTGCTCTGGACCATGGAGCTAATTCGTTATAGTTATCATCTTTGACTGAGCAATAAGGCATTGTGTAGTAATCGTCATCGGCTTCAACAAGAACGCGTCCGCCGCCGATAAGCTTATCCGGATCTTCGCCGTTTTTTCCGGTCGGATCAAGCTTGTCATACGTTTCTTTATCAATCTCGCAAAGTTGATAGAAGCCTCTCCAGCTTCGCTCCGCAGTATAT
>JAEEGL014666463.1_pt1 | contig 11917 bp, 9 predicted proteins | sample 9134231 | NCBI WGS metagenome assembly JAEEGL01 (sample SAMN16246548, study PRJNA631951) | gut metagenome | biome: gut microbiome; feature: rumen; material: fiber-attached | host: Bos | place: Iran: Karaj | collected 2018-10 | reverse complement strand
CGTGCATCCGAGATCAAGAAATATGTAGACGAGCAGAAAAGCGTCTTAGCATAATTATCTGTTTATCAAGTCAACCTCTTACAGCCTTCGTCGGTTGAAAATCAGCGCGGCGACTGTAAGAGGCTGACTTTTTTATGAAAAAGGAGATGACCTAAATGATTCAGAAACTGATTAACAATATCGTAGCCAAGGATGCGCCCATAGTTGTGGGACTCGACCCCACACTTAAATTCATTCCCGAGAAGCTTTTAAAAGAAAGCTATGAAGAGTTCGGAGCCAATTTAAAAGGCGTTTCGGAAGCTATCTGGAAATTCAATAAAGCAATTATCGATTCAACATACGATCTGATCCCTGCGGTTAAGCCTCAGATCGCCATGTACGAGCAGTTCGGCGTTCCCGGAGTGGAAGTATTTAAAAGAACAGTTGATTACTGTAAGGAAAAAGGACTTATCGTTATCGGAGATGTAAAAAGAGGCGATATCGGATCCACTTCAACAGCTTACGCAATCGGACATTTAGGTTCCGTGGAGATCGAAGGAAAGACATTCATTCCTTTCGATGAGGATTTTGCAACGGTTAACCCGTATCTCGGAACAGACGGCGTAAAGCCTTTCGTTGATATCTGTAACTCGAACGACAGAGGAATTTTTGTTCTTGTTAAGACTTCTAACCCCAGTTCGGGCGAGTTCCAGGACAGGATTATCGACGGAAAACCTCTTTATGAGCATGTTGCGGATAAAGTAAACGAGTGGGGAAGCGTTTCGATGGACGGCGATTACAGCAATGTCGGCGCTGTTGTCGGAGCAACATACCCCGAACAGGGCGAGATCTTACGTAAGAAAATGCCCAATGTTTACATTCTCGTTCCCGGTTACGGAGCACAGGGCGGCAGGGGAGCAGACCTCGTTCACTTCTTCAACAAGGACGGACTCGGTGCGATCATCAACTCCTCAAGAGGAATCATTGCCGCATATCAGAATGAAAAATATGCGTCATTCGGAGCAGAAAATTTTGCAGATGCATCCAGACAGGCAGTGCTCGATATGAGAGCCGACATCAAATCTGCACTCGGCTAAAAGGTGTAAAAAGTCTCTTTTTGGAGACGAAAATCTTTAAGAAAAGGGCAAAAAGTGCTAATTTGGCACTATACAATATATGGGGAACAGGGACACATACAAATCTGACGTAAAAAAATACAATTTCGCAAGAAAAACGGTCGTTCCTTTTGTTAAATCCAGATTTAACTTTAAGAGGAAAGATGTTATCAGTATGCCCGATGTTCCCTTTTTGCTCATTTGTAACCATGTAACCAACCTTGACATGGTCTGGGTGGCCGATTCAATCGACAAACACCTGTATTTTGTGTCCAGCGAGCATGTCGTAAGAAGCGGACTGGGCGGTAAAATTGTCAATTCTTACTTCCGTCCGATCGTTCGCGAAAAGGGTACCGTCGGATTAAATACCGTGGTCGAAATGAAGAAACATCTGCAGGCCGGACACAATGTCGGACTCTTCGCAGAGGGTGTCAGATCGGCGGACGGTCTTTCCAATAAAATTGTTCCTTCCACGGCATCGGTTGTCAAAAAACTCGGCTTCACTTTAGTGACTTTCAAAATTCACGGAGGATTTCTTACCTCCCCCAGATGGGCATCTGATATAAGAAAAGGTGAGATCACAGCCGAACTTGTTCATATTTATTCACCTGAAGATTTAAAGAATATGAGTGCCGATGAGCTTGATAAGGCCATCAACGAAGATATTTTTGAGGATGCGTACGAGTATAACCGCGAACGAAAAATAGCCTATAAGAGCAAAAAAGCCGCCGAAGGGATCGAATTTGAGCTTGTCGTATGTCCCAAATGCAGGAAATATGCCACGATTCATTCCAAAAAAAATCAGTTTTTTTGTGACTGTGGCTTAAAAGGCATGTATAATGAATTCGGAATGCTTTCCGGAGAAGATTTTGATTTTGAAAAGATTCCCGAGTGGGATTCCTGGCAGAAAGAAGAAATAGCCGCTCTTCCCGCGTTTGAGGAAGAGATCGAAATGGTTTCCCATCCCGATCAGGTTATTAAGGAAATCACCAAAGGTCATTCTGAAACCGTGGTTTCAGAGGGAAAATTATCATTAAGCAACAAAACACTGTCAGTAGGAGATAAGAAAATAGCGCTTACCGATATAAGAGGATACGATATCTTCTTTCATGGCTATCTTTTGATCTCCACCAAAGACAAGAAATATTATGAGATCAGCAACCCGAAATGCAAATATCCGGGTTATCTGTATAAGCTTTTACTGGATAAATATATTCCTAAAAGCGCAAACTAATTATCTTGGAGGGGCACATGTCCAGCGGATTATCTTTTGCGAGCACAAGTGTGTGGACGATCATTCTATTCATGGCTCTTGTTATGGGCGGATTACTGGTAGGAAATACCTTAAAAAGGTATATTCCGTTCTTAAGAAAATCTCTTATCCCCGTTTCGGTTATCGGCGGTATTTTTCTTCTGCTGGTTTCGACGGTATTTAAATTTACCGCGGGCGAATATCTTTTTAATCTTTCCGTCTTTTCCGAGGGAGCTTCGATGACGGGTATCGAGGCACTTGAAGTTCTTACATATCACTGCCTTGCTGTCGGTTTTATAGCCATGACTTTAAGAAAATCGGATAACAAAGGCAAAGGGAAAGGAAGAGTTAACGAAGTTATCAATACCGGTATTACAACGGTCAGCACATATCTTTTACAGGGCTTTATCGGACTTGCGATCACGGTAGTCGCATCTTTCATGATCCCCACACTGATCAAAGCGAGCGGAATCATCCTTTCGTTTGGATTCGGACAGGGTACCGGACAGGCATTAAACTACGGTTCGATCTATGAGAACGAATACGGATTTTTAGGCGGTAAGTCCTTCGGTCTTACCATTGCGGCACTCGGCTTTCTCGCAGCAAGTATCGGCGGTGTAATCTACCTTAACTATCATAAGAGAAAAGGCGATATCGTCATCCGTGAAGCGGCATCAGAACTTAATACCGAGCTTGTCGAAGAAGACGGCGAAGTACCGATGGTTGATTCGATCGACAAACTGACACTTCAGATCGCTCTTGTTTTCATCTGCTACGCAATAACTTTTACTATAATGATCCTTCTCGGCAAACTGGTAGGAAAAGGACTGGTTACAACCATTTACGGATTTAACTTCCTTTTCGGTGCTCTTTCGGCTGTTATCGTAAAAGAGATCATAAAAATACTGAGAAAAACGAACCTCATGCACAGGGATTACGTCAACAATTTCCTGTTGAACAGAATCGCAGGCTTTGCATTCGATATTATGATCGTTGCGGGAATCGGTGCTATCAGAGTTGACCTTATAAAAGATTACTGGGTTGTGCTTCTGATCCTTGCAGTTGTGGGCGTATTGGTAACATTCCTTTACATCAAGTTCGTTTCATTCAAACTTTTCCCGAAATACGCACATGAGCAGTTCATGGTTATGTACGGAATGCTTACGGGAACGGCTTCGACGGGTGTTATCCTTTTAAGAGAGATCGATCCGTCATTCGAGACTCCCGCATCGGAAAATATTGTTTACCAAAACTTCCCCGCGATCCTTTTGGGCTTCCCCATGATGCTGGTTGCGGCATTCTGTCCGAAGAGCGAGATGAGCGTATACATCACAATGGGAGTTATCGCACTTTACTTCATTGTGCTCAACATCATCCTGTTCCGCTCGGTGATCTTCAAAAAGCGCGAAAAGAAGGCGGCTGCGAATTAATAAAAACACTGCAGATAAAAAAGTCTGCGAAGATTATATTTATCTAAAAAAAATATGTTACGAAAAAAGCAGATCTAAGAAACGGAGACACTAATTTGGAAATAGATTCAGGCAAATATTTACAGGTCGGTGCAATAACATCGACACACGGAATAAAAGGCGAAGTAAAGGTTTTCCCCACAACGGACGACCCTTCAAGATATGAAGATCTTGACGAGGTTTTCCTTGATACGGGCAAAGAACTCATGTCTTTGCATATATCCGGCGTAAAATACTTTAAGCAGTATGTCATCGTTAAATTCAAGGAATTTAAGGATATAAACGAAATAGAGCCTTACAAGGGAAAGAACATTTACGTGGACAGAGAACATGCCGTAGATCTTGAAGAGAACGAGTTTTTCGTGGCCGATCTTTTAGGTCTTAAGGTGGTTACCGACGAAGGCGAAGAGTTCGGCGAACTGACGGATGTCCTTTTCACAAAGGCAAATGATGTGTATACTGTAACAAGGGCAGATGGAAGCGAAGTACTGATTCCTGCGATAGAAGAATGCATTCTGGATATTGATCTGGATGAGAATGTCATGACGATCCACGTAATGCCCGGATTACTTTAATTAAAGCGGAGCGCAACTGAAGCTGAGCCCTGATTATTGCAAACAAAAGCCCCAAAAGGCTTATTTGAAAAACGAATGCTTTACATTCGGATATACCGAGGTGGGATTTGAATTTTCACATACTGACATTGTTCCCCGAGATGGTCGAAAATGCGCTTAACACTAGCATTTTAAAACGCGCATCCGACGCGGGTATAATATCGATCAATGCTGTTAATATAAGGGATTATTCCACCGACAAACACAAAAAGGTGGATGATTATCCTTACGGAGGCGGAGCCGGAATGCTGATGCAGGCTCAGCCTGTTTTTGATGCTTACGAGGCGGTTTTAAAATCCGTAAAAGGAAGGAGATCAAAAACAGCTGAAAAGGTAAGAGTATTATACATGACGCCCCAGGGAAGAACTTTCGATCAGGCATTTGCCGAAGAACTTTCCAAAGAGGAGAATCTCATCTTTCTCTGCGGCCATTACGAGGGCATAGACGAGCGTGTTATCGAAGAGATCGTTACCGATGAAGTATCTCTCGGAGATTTTGTTTTAACGGGCGGAGAACTTCCTTCGATGGTGATGATCGACTGTATCTCCAGACTTATTCCCGGAGTGCTCGGAAGCGACGAATCCGCTGAAGACGAAAGCTTTTCAAACGGGCTTCTCGAATACCCTCAGTACACGCGTCCCGAGGTCTGGCATGACAAGAAAGTTCCCGATGTATTACTTTCGGGAAATCATAAGGAGATCGATAAATACAGAGTCGGCGAATCGCTTTCAAGAACGAAAGAAAAACGTCCCGACCTCTATAAAGAAGTTATAAAAGATATCAAAGAATTCAAAGCGGAGAATCCCAGGAAGTTTAAGAAGAAAAGAACTCTTGCGGAGGATTATATAAAGATACGCGATCTAAAGAAAGAAGAGGCCGAAAAGAGCGAAGACTCAGATTCTTAAGAACAGATATCTGTACGATAAACGGTACATATAGCCATGGATGAAAAGACAAGAAAAATAAACAAAATAATCGACTACTGCATATTCTTTGCAATGACGGCTTGTGTGGCGGTTGTTACTTTTATACTGTTTAAAAATCAGGCTGTTCACGGAATCATCTATCACGAGAGCGGACTTACGATAGACAGATTCCATTCCGATATGTACGCATACATGCAGGAGATGCAGGGACTTGATTCGGGCTACAGTTTTCCTTATCCCGTCTTCTTTAAACTCTCCGCATTATTTAATCTGATCTTCTCGCCCGAGAACAGCGTGGCTCTGGCAACATGCCTTTTAAACACGCTTGCGATAGTTTTTACCAAGTTTTCTTTTGACCATCTTTTTGAAGATACTTTTAAGGATTTCTCAAAGAAGAAATATCTGATATTCAGAATTCTTACTTCTTTATTTGCGGTTTCGCTATTCTTTGTTTCGATGGTTGTACCTCCTTTTAACAGGTTTTATATCGGAACAAAATTCCGTTACACGGGTGTTTTCTCGCCCAATCCTTTTCAGAATGCAACATACATGGCAGCAAGACCTTTTGCGATCGTTTCGTACGTGTATTTCATGAATCTTTTAAGCGAATATGAGAAGGATTACAAAGGAAAATGGCGTGACTACATCGTATTTGCAATTGCATTTCTGATCTCAACGATGACGAAACCGAGCTTTACTCTGGTGCTCGGAGCAGCTGCGGTTGTTGTGATCCTTGTAAGATTCTTCGCCAACAAATGCAAGACCGTAAAAGAATCTATCTTCCTGGGACTCTTATTCCTGCCCACGATCATAGATCTTTTATACCAGTTTAAGGGCGTGTTCGTGCCTTCGACCGGCGAAGTGGGCGGCGTTGGTTTCTGCCTCGGAGATATATGGTTTCAGTACACGAACAATATCGTAACGTCGGTGGTTTACGCGATCGCCTTCCCGCTTGTCGTTCTGGTTTTGAATATTAAAAGAATTAAGAGTGACTACAAATTCCGTTTTGCATGGCTCTTTTATATAATTAGTTTCTGCGCAGCATTCTTCTGCTATGAAAAGGGAAGAAGAGCAGTTGACTTTAACTTTTCATGGTCATACATGTACGGAATATTCTTCCTGTTCTTTGAGAGCGTGATCGTTTTAACAGAGGATCTTGCTGATAAGAAAAGAAAAGGCTTTGCGATCGCTGAAATACTTGCATTCCTTGTGCATTTGGCAAGCGGAATAGGATTCTTCCTTAAAGTATTTTCGGGTGAGACATATTATTAAAATAAGCAGATTTGGAACATGAACAAAATTCTTGATTATTTAAAAGAGAATAAAAGATACCGGTGGATCATAAAAGGGCTGATCGCGTTGATCTTCCCTCTGATCCTGTGTGTGATCTATCTTGCGATCCGCGGAAAAACGATAGGAGATGTTTATCTTCCCGAGAGCGAGTGGAACGATGAACTCTACTACTTCAAACAGGTTGAAGGTATTATTGATTACGGTTATCCTCAGGGTTATTTCGGATTTAACGAAAGCCACGCAGAGGTCTTAAGCTTCGCTGCATGGAGCCCCGTTCTCGTATTCCCCTGGCTTATCTGGGGTGCAATTTTCGGATGGAATCTTCTTACGCCGATCATCTGTAACATTGTACTTCTCGGACTCGCATGCCTTGCGTTTGTATTGTTGACCAAACCGAATATAAAACAGATGATAACGCTCGGCGTTCTTATGTCTGTCTTTATTATTTTTGTAAGATATATGCTTTCGGGAATGCCGGAGGTTATCTGCTTTTCGCTTGCGATCATTTTTATTTCGCTTGCATACAATGCGTTAACAGACGATAAGATCTGGAAGATCATAATCCTGTTTGTAATGGCCGCGGTTATGACATTAATGAGACCGTATCTTTTACTGTTCCTGCTGCTTCCGATCTTCATGATGATCCGTAAGAAAAAGATCCTCGGAATCGTCATTTCGGCCGGCGTTCTTGCTGTAACACTTGCCGCATATGCATGCATTAAGAAATTCTTCGGTGCAGATTATTTTGCTCCGCTTTTCTTTACCGACTGGCTTACCGATTTCTTCAAACTCGGATTCGTAACCGGCCTTGATAATTTCGTTCACAAAGTCTATTACATGAGCAGGGATTTCGTTTCATACTCGATAAAAGGAATCCGTGTCGGCGACCGTGTAGGTGCATTCTTCGTGACATACATTGTCATGATGATCATTTTCATCGTTCAGACCGTGATCGATTTCGTTTCTCTGATAGTTAAGAAAGACAAAGAGCAGAAGAACAGATCTGCAGACGACAGATCGGATAAAGACAAGCTTGAGTCCAAAAAGAATTATGCACGTTTCGTTATGGAATGCCATTACATGATCTCGCTTTTTGGAATGCTCACGGCTCTTATCCTGATGTACAAACTCGAGGAAGGAAGCAAACATCTTCTTACCTTTATTGCAGCAGGAATTTTCATCATCGTGCTTTTAAACAATAAGACATATATCAAATACATTGCGATGGCGGCCTGCTTTGTATTCTTCTTCATCATTAAGGGAACATCGCACTATGATTACGACGTTCCGTTTGTCAATGAACAGACGGTTGAGAAGCAGGAGACATGGGAGAAAGTTTTCGCTGATGAAATAAAGTTTACGGACGATGCTCCCAACTTTGACAATGTGGTTATCTGGAACTGGAGAGCCAACAAAAACGGTAATCCGGAAAATATGAAATGGCAGAGACTTTACGCCCTTCCTTCGGGCTGCGGAATCAGCTGCTGTTATTCGGATTACGTGATCGAAAATATTGATTCGCTTAATTCAAAATACATCACCACACTTGCGGGAAGCGATGTCGATATACTTCTGACCGAAAAAGGTTATGAAAAAATCTATGCCGATGAAGAAACGGCATTTTACAGACTGAGATAAAAAGATGACGGAAAAAAAGATCGATCTTAAAAGAATAGTATACACGATAAGTCTCCTGGCTCTTTGCGGCGTTGCATTTGTCAGGGGAGTCGGTGACGGTGACTGGTGGCACCTTGCCATCAATTGTATCGGTTTATGCCTTTTTCCCATTCTTGTGATCAGATTCGATGCCAAAAGTTTCCTTAAGATCTCTTATGCGATATGGCTTGTGATAACATCTCCGATAGCCGTATTTCTTATCATAAAATTCTATTATTCCATGACGCACAGAAATGCTTTTGCGGCAATGGTCATTGAATGTGTGGTTTATGGACTTATCTTCATAAGGATCATCATCGGACTTATCAAAAAAGAATTTGCAGGCAGGTTAAAAGAATTCAATCCGCTCATTATAGCTGTTGTTTTATTCTTTATTCTTGCTTCGGCATCGGTTAACAAAGCAACCTGGCCTATCTATCTTGGGATAGTTTTCACTTGTTTTTATATGGCACCGAGCGATGCTAAAGAGCGTGAGAGATTATTCGTTTCTCTTGCGGATGCACTCATTATCTCGTTCTTTCTTATCCAGTCGTTTGCGTTCCTTCACAGACCTTATGATCAGGCAAGATATGTCGGTGCATATACTAACTCCAATGTGAACGGAATGTTTTATTTCGCCGTTTATTTAGGATGGCTTTCAAAGTACACATACTTAAGAAAACATGAAGCGAAGAAGTTCTTCATCGTCATTCATTTTCTTTTTGCATCTGCCATGTGGTCATTTGCCCTGCTTACCATAAGCAGAAGTATCCTGATGGCATTTGTCGTGGCAACGGCTGTTTATCTTTTATTAAGCGAGATATTTATTTTAAAGAACACATTTGTTAAAGGCTTTTTACTTAAAGGGCTTTTGATGTTTGTTGTTTTCGCTGCAAGCTTCCCGCTTGTTTTCGCATGCGTAAGATACATTCCTCCGCTAAGACACCATCCGATCTGGATCACCGAATACAGCGAGGATTTCGTGCATTCTTACGATCCCTGGAATTCAGAAAAATACATTGAGATAAACGAGTTCTTCGAAGTGTTCACGGGCAGATTCGATCCCGATAATGTTGATGAAAAAGACGGCTTTTTAAAAGAGCAGAAGCTTCTTGACGAGAACCGGTCTACACTGCAGAATGTATATACGGAATATGAATTAAGAAAGAGCGAAGCTGATGAACTCCTGACCATGCAGCTTGCACAGGGTGAAAATGTACCGACCATGCAGCTCGCGCAAGGTGAAAATGTACCGACCATGCAGCTTGCTGAAAATGAAGAATCCGAAAACATAGAACGCTTTACATATACCGATGCCCTTATTTCGATGTATCCGATGGAAGAATCAGCGGGTGCGGCTGATGTTATAAACGAAAAGGGCAAAGTCATAAAGTATGCAGACGGTGTTGCTCCGGGAAGCGACAAGAACCATCCCGCGTACACTTTTGAAAGTTATCAGGGCCTTGAAAAGATCCTCGGTATCAGAAAATACATTTACGGATTTTTCTTTGGAAATCTTAATCTTTTCGGACATGAAGAAGAGTATCCGTACGTATATCTTTTACCCTGGTACGGAGTTCCTCATGCACACAATTCATATCTTCAGATCGCGTACTGCTTCGGAATTCCCGCAGGCCTTATATTCTTCGGATTATCTGCATTCTCGTGCATCTATACATTCGTGTATGCAGTGATCAAAAAGAAAGAAACACCATGGTTTTATGCATTCATCTGTGCGGCTCATTTGGGGATCGCAATGATAAGCCTTACCGAAAATATCGCATTTCCCGGAAAGATGCTTTTCTCATTGTTCTTCCTGACACTTCTTCCGATCATGAAGAAAAATGCAGAAGATAAACAAAAAACAGCTAACGACATGCCTGCTGAAAAAGAACCCCGGACAGAAACTGAAAATAATAACTAATCATAAAAGTACATGACAGAAAAGAAAACCAAAGAAATAAACCGGATATGGGACCTTTTGATAGTTGTGGGACTGTGCATTGCTCTGACGGTAATGCTGGTTCCTCTTCTTTGGATTGCACGTTTCTCTTTTATGTCAGCAGACGATTACAGTTACATGTATCAGGTCGGCGGAGTTTTTAAGGAAACGCATTCCGTCATAAAAACATTTATTCACCAGGCAGGTGAGTCGCTTGAGACATGGAAGACCTGGCAGGGTTTGTATTTCGCGGACTGGCTTTATTTTGTGATCCTTGATCTCTTTGGACATAACTTCTATTTCATCGGAACTTATATCGGGATATTTTCATTGATAGCTGCCAATATCGCTATGGCACTTATTGTATTTCACAAGGTTCAGGGTGCCGACGAATTTAAATCAGTGATCGCGGTCTTACCCATAACAATGCTTCAGATCCTTCTTCCTCCTTCGGGAATGGAAGCTTTCTACTGGCTTATAAGCGTAATTCTTTACACATTCTCATTTTCCATGCTCGTTGTTTTTGCGTCCTGCATGATATGTATATTTGCGGCAAAAAAAGAAGAGAAGAATATCAAAATTCTCCCTGCGATTTTAGCTGCTTTTATCCTTGCATTTGCACTGGGCGGTTCTAACTACGTTACCGGTCTTCCCGCATTAAGCTTACTGATCGTTTTGATCATTGCGGGTTTTGTTTTTAAAAAGAAAAATGTCGGCATTATCATCGCCATTACGGTCTGGTATGGTGCATGTTTTGCTTTTAATGCATTAAGCCCCGGAGCCCATATAAGACAGGCTGCAGCAGGAACGGGAGATACTGCGCTCCATGCGATCTTGATGTCTTTTGCAGAGGCATTTAAGTATATTAAAACCTGGACCAATCTTCCGGTTATCCTTGTTCTTTTAGCACTCATTCCTCTTTTTGTAAGAATGACCGAAAAGAGAAAGATCGGGTTTAAATTCCCATGGCTTTTAAGCGTTGTATCGTTCTGTATTTTCGCATCCATGTTTACCCCGAATCTTTATGCGCTTAAGATCATCGGAATGTACAGAGTGCAGAATATGTACAGATTTGCTTTGTACCTGATCCTTATGATCAACTGCTGGTACTGGACGGGATTTGTAAGGATCCGCGTTGAGAAACTTCTTGCGAAAAAGAAAGAAGAAAAGAACGAGAGCAAAAAGAAGATCGATCCTCATGTAATCGGCGCAATAAGAGTTGTTTTTGCAGGCATTGCAACAGTCCTTATCGCACTGACGATCTACAAATATTACGGCAGAACTTCGACAAGCGTATCTGCATATTATTCGCTTAGGGAAAACGAAGCTCAGATTTATTATTCCGAATGGCAGGAGCGTCTTAAAGTCTATAACGATGCTTCGGTAACCGATCCCGAATTTAATACTTATTCAAGAAAACCTTATCTTTTATTCTTCGTTGATATAAGCCCCGACAACACTGACTGGGTTAACGAAGCATACGCGAGATATTACAAAAAAAACAGTGTTAATCTTAAGCAGGATTAACTCTTTCTTAAATACAATTGAATTTACATAACATCTGATGTAAAATTATATGGAATATGTGCATATGTTGATTCACTTTTTTCTGAAACATGTAAAAAGTGTTTTTTGCACGAGAACATTTCAAAGGAAGGATTTTTGATATGT
>JAEEGL014432605.1_pt1 | contig 11917 bp, 10 predicted proteins | sample 9134231 | NCBI WGS metagenome assembly JAEEGL01 (sample SAMN16246548, study PRJNA631951) | gut metagenome | biome: gut microbiome; feature: rumen; material: fiber-attached | host: Bos | place: Iran: Karaj | collected 2018-10 | reverse complement strand
GCTACGATACCGTTGTCATCAGCAACTGCAAGTACATCCTCGAAAGTAACCTGGCTGCCAGCCTCACCTTCAAGCTTCTCGACGAAGATCTCATCGTCAACAGAAACCTTGTACTGCTTGCCGCCTGTCTTAATAACTGCGTACATATTCGTTCCTCCTGTTCTTCCAGTCTCGCTGCCTAAACCGAGGCAACGCCCGAATTTATTGGCTCAGAGCCTAATTCAAAGCGTGTTTAAAAAGCCCGTTGCATGCGGTCACCCGCGTATAATACAACAAGAAAGGGCTGAAAGTCAACAGGAAATTGCGTTAGAGAGCTATATAGACCAGGACTGCCATCAGTGTTCCGAAGACAACTCCGGTCGCCTCGAAAAAGTCCGAGAAGCGCTTAATTGTCACCGCGGCCGCAAAGGGTATGATCCCGCAGGCCAAAGCCATAGAAGCATAACAGATCTCTGAGCCGAAGCCGCGCATTATCGAGATGACCAGAAGTGCGCCTGCCGGGATTATCGTCTCAATGAAATATGCCGGATTGCCGAAATAAGAAGCGGGACCCTCTCCTACAAACCTGGATTTTCTGTCTGCCCTGGCAAGAGTCAGTGCGGAAAGGCTTGATACGATAAACACTATGAGAGCTGCCGCGAGCTTGATGGTATCCTGTTCGATCCCGGTAATGTCGGTAAAAACAAGTATCACACCGATGACAAGCGCGATCTCGCAGAGAGCCATGACCATCGGCACGAGCATAGCGTTTGCCTGAAGCTTGTCACGCTTATAGACTGTCTTTTTGGAAAGAACGAACGGAACGCGCATCAAAGCCATCAAGGCGGTAAGCACCGCAGGAGTCATAACAACGGCATATCTTGCATAGCCCGATACTTCGTCGATAAAGGTCATGACAGATATCGTCAGGCCTATCCATGCCGACAGTCCGAGAAAGATAATGGTACCCAGGCTGTCCCTGCCCTTGAGTTCCTTGGAGCCCTTGTCGGAATCCCTTACCGGAATCATGAAAACACAAAGTGCATAGAAGGCCAAAGCCGCAAATGAAGCAAACAAAGCCCATACGAACCAGGCCCTGATCCTGAAAGAAGAAACACCGGTACCTAACGTGATTCCCAGATAACTTGCCAGCTCATTCTCGAAAAGAGGCGAATACCTGATAACATGCGAACCCATGTTCATAGGCGAAAGCGAGAGATATCTGCTCTGGTCAGGCGTGATATAGACCTTGTTCTTGACCAGAGTGCCGCTTGAAGCCGGAACTCCGTAAAGTGTGTCAGCTCCGGAGAGCTTCTCGTAAAGCATCGGAGACCCGCCCTCACGGTCAGCTCCTTCAGTATTTTCGGAATAACTGAAAATGGCGACCGGAACCTTTGGGAAATAACGTCCGTATCCTTCAAGCGCAGCATTTCCGGGATATTCGGGATTGATCAGGCAATAACCGATAACGTTTTCGTTTTCCGTTTTCGCGATGTCGTCCATGACTTTGAACGCATTTTTACCGAACGCGGCAATTACCACCTGTCTGCCTTTGTATTGATCGGGGATCGTATAGCCTTTGCTTGCAACCGTCTCTTCGTCAGAGTCGGCGTCAACGATCGCATAATCAAAGCCTGCCGATGCCAGGGTGTTACGCATGGACACATACGGGAAGAAACGCTTTTCGCAATAGAAGAGAACTGTCTTGCCGTTCTTGCCCGTCCCGAAGGAAGAGATATAAAACAGCCCTATCAAAGACAAACTCAAGACCAGTGAGAGTATCGCTGCCACCCACGCTTTGGGCGAGATCTTCCTTGCTCTGGTCTTTCTGTTTATCTCAGGAGCATGTCCCGTGTATTCTTCCTGAGGCGTTAAGGACTTTTTCTTCATGCGGACTTAACCCTTCGGGCACAGCGTGTCGCCAAGCGTTCTTATATCTTCAGGTCCGAGGATCAGAATGATGTCCCCGGGTTCAATAAGTTCGTCGATCCTTGCTTTGAGCGCTTCCCTGTCCTCATAGAACTCGGAATCGCCTCCGCGTCTGTTGATCTCATCTGAGATATCCTTGCTCGAAATATCATGCATGTTGAACTCGCGGTCAGAGAATATCTCGGCAAAAAGGACTTTTCTGCAAGGCAGAAGACTCGTTACATAATCCTCGAAAAGCAGTTTTGTCCTGTTATAAGTCAAAGGCTGGAAAACAACTAGAATGTTGTTGTGAGGCATGTTGGACGCAGCCTCGATAGTTGCCCTGGCCGCAGTCGGATGATGAGCATAGTCAACTACGACGTCACAACCTTTGTACTTGCCTTTGATTGTATATCTTCCGTCCGCTCCCTCGAAGCTGTTAAGCGCGGAAACGATCGCTTCAGGAGACGCACCGTTAAGATAAGCCGAGGCAGCCGCATTGAGGGCATTATCAATGTTGTGGCTTCCCGGTATCAGAAGCTTGACGCGTCCGAACGAAGTGCCGTCATGGACAATGTCAAACTGCGGATGTCCCTCAACGAATGTAATGTCTTTTGCAACGAAATCAGCTTTCTTGCCGGTAGCCTCGCAAGATTCTTCATCCCTTGCACAGGTGATGACCTGAGGGAAGCTTCTTCCTGCTTTTGCAAATGCGGCTTTGGCTTCTTCAACAGCCTTTGCAATATTGGAATCGTGACCCGAGACAACGACATAACCGTTGTCGCTTACAAGCTCAATGAACTTGGCAAAAACGTCTATAACGTCTTCTATTGTCGGATAGCAGTCAACATGATCGTGATCGATGTTCGTGATCACCGCGGTCGTAGATGAGAAATTCAGGAAAGACCTGTTGAATTCGCACGCCTCGGAGACAAGCACTTCGCGGTCTTCAGAGCCGGTTCTTACCGTACCTCCGAATATTCCGAGATCCGCACCCAAATGAACGGTCGGATCAGTGCCGGCTGCGATCATCATGAGTGATATCATGGATGTCGTAGTTGTCTTGCCGTGAGTTCCGGAGATGTTGATAACTCTCTTGTATGTTCTGGTAAAAGCACCCAGAAACTCAGCCCTGTCAAGGATCTGGAGACATAATTCGCCCGCTCTTTTGACCTCTTCGTTGTTGGGAAGTATAGCGGCTGTCTTTACCAGATAATCAGGCTTGAAATCATCAATATTTGAGGCAACCTGCGTGCCGTAGATCCTGATGCCCTCATGCTCAAGTATCTCAGTCCTCTCACCCGGATGGTTATCTGAGCCTCCGACCGTAAAACCCGCTGCTTTGGCAAGCCTTGCAAGGCCGTTCATGGAGATACCGCCTATTCCTATGAAATAGATCTTCGCATCCTTTTTGAGATCACCCAGTGTAAATTTTTTGCTGTCTAACATTTCGATACACTTTCCCAATAAATTATTAGAAAGACATTATACTTCAATTCAGTTTCTCATCGCAAAGTCGCCTACGGCAGCCTCGGTAAAGCTTACAAGATCCTTAGGGTTCATCGTTATCTGCAGGCCCCTCTGTCCGCCGCTTACGCTGACGCTGTCGACGAGTTCAATCATCTCGTCAATAAATGTCCTGTATTTCTTCTTCATGCCGATCGGCGAGCATCCGCCCCTGATATAACCGGTTACATTGAGAAGGTCTCTCACATGGATCATCTCAACGCGTTTCTCACCGGCAAGTTTGGCAGCCTTCTTGAGATCGACTTCATCATCTACGGAAAGGCAGTAAACCAGATACTCCCCTTTGTCCGTCACCGCGACGAGGGTCTTGAACACTTCCTCATAGGGAACGCCCAGAAATTCAGCCACGTGATGGCCGTCAAGATCGTTCTCATCGAACTCGTATTCTTTGCATTCATAATCGACGCCCGCGCTGTCGAGCATCCTCATCGCATTGGTCTTCTTAAACGACGGCATATATAAATCAACCTCTGACACTTCAAAAAACTATGTCTGATATAATAAGTCAAAATCATTATTTTGGAAACATCAGGAGGCTTTGCTTCGAATGCTCGAAAAGGAATACCCCGCACACGACATGAACACGGTCTTCGACCTCATGGGATCGACCATCGAGGCCGGCGGAACAGACGAGAAAGCCAAAGACGAACTCTTATTCCTCAACCATCTTTTCGCTGCGCTCCCTGCTGAAGCCGTTGAATACGGCATGATGTTCCTTCACGGGGAGAGAGAGCTCCCCGGATCCGTTAAAGAGATAATTCCTTTGTTCATCCGTCTCGTCAATCTCGCAGAATACTGTGAGAAAGTCGACAAATTAAGAGAGATCCCTTCCAACATGACAATGCAGGAAGCTCTTGACCGTAAGGCAATGATGGATTCCCTCGATGAGCACGAGAAGGCTTTCTGCAAGCCTCTTCTCGGCTATCAGATCAATAATCGCAAGGTCGAAGAAAAAGAATCATCTGACGATGAGAATGAAGACAGTTCTGACTCCGGCAGGCTCCTGCTTATGAATAGCCAGGCAGCTGTATTTGTCTGTCCAGATCCTTATAAGACTTCCATTTTCTATGAGACAAAGCTCGGCTTCAAAGCCGCCCATCTTGACGATGAGACGATGCCGCACATAAGGCTTACTCGTGACAATATCGCGCTTGTGCTCGTAAAAGGCAGCGGCGACATTGCAAGGCCTCTGCGCAAATTCGGAATCAAATACGACATGTACATCTACTGTTCAGAGCCCTATCTGCTCCAAAATGAGCTCCAGGCCGGTAATGTAAAGATCACGGAACCGCTTCCCGACGCACACGAAGCACAGCAGATGCATGTAAACAGACAGTTTGTTTTCGAGGATTGTGACGGAAGGCATATCTGCGTCTCACAGAGCCTTGAGTCTCTTTCGGGCAGCTGATCAGGTCTCTTCCCCGCTTCTTACGGCTGATGTAGCCTTTTCGAGGTTCTCTCGGCCCATCGACATGATGCGTCCGCAGCCGCAGCATTTAAGCTTGATATCGGAACCCACGCCGACTACCTGCCAGTCGGAATTGCCGCACGGATGTTTCTTTTTAAAGGTGACGATCTCGCCTTCCGCATACTTGTATCTGAAGAACTTACCCGGCATGCTTAATCCCCCATGTGACGCGTTCGTTGTTACCGTAGTCTTTTACCGTACCAACCGTCTCAAAGCCTGCGTCCCTGCAGATCTTTCTAACGCTTTCGCCCTGCAGATATCCGTGCTCGGCGAAAACAGCCCCGCCCGGTATCAATGCTTCAAAACTCTTGGAGAAAATACTCTCATAGAAATCAAGACCGTCAGTCCCGCCCCTTAAAGCAAGGTCAGGCTCGTAGTCTTTTACCACATCATCAAGTCCGTTCATCTCGGAATCAGTAATATACGGCGGATTGGATACTATGAGACCGAATTCGCCGGGAAGCTCGTCATCAAGAATGTTATTTCTTATAACTTCAAGGACGGGACCTGATCTCAACTGACTATCCAGATTGAGTTTCGCAGTCGGAATGGCGGTATCTGAAATATCGGTAAGTATCCCGTTAACCTTTATTCCGTGTGATGAAAGCTCATTTGCAAGCGAGATGCCGACGCATCCGGTTCCCGTGCAGATATCCGCAAAACGCAAAGAAGACAAGCCTTCCGAGACCGGGATGTTCAGAACGTCTCCCGTTGCAAGATCGTGGCATCCGCAGAATCTTAACGCGCATTCGACAAGAAGCTCTGTATCGGCACGCGGTATCAGAACTCCCGGAACTACTTTATAATCCTCGCGCCAGAAGTGTCTGTGGCCCAGAATATAAGCCAGAGGCTCGCCTTTTGCACGCCTTGCGGCAGCAAGAGACAGAGCCTCCCCTTTAAGTTCTTCACAAAGGATCTTTGCGTCAACCGAAGCTTCCTCGTCACCTGAATCGGTAAGGAGCTTTAAGACCTCACCAGACGTCATCTTCCTTGTTCTCCGGAATAACAGCCTGAAGTGAAGCTATCGCAACTTCAACGATAGATGCGTCAGGTTCGGCAGTGGTGAATTTCTGAAGCCAGAGACCGGGTCTGCAAAGGAATCTGCAGAATCCGTTCTTATCGTGGCGTCCGACAAAACGGAGGATCTCGTAGGAGATGCCGCAGATGAAAGGTATCGCCACAAGACGGATCAGGAGATTTACCCACATGGGCTGTGTGCCTGTAAAGACTCCGATGACCGTGTAGATAACGATCGAAATGGCAAGAACGATAAACATGAATGCCGTGCCGCAGCGGGGATGGAACCTTGAGTACTTGAGAACGTTCTCGGCAGTAAGATCCTCACCTGCCTCATAACAGGCGATCGTCTTGTGCTCTGCACCGTGGTACTGCCAGACACGCTTAATATCCTTGATCCTGGAGGCATTGATGAGATAGAGAAGGAATATCGTCAGTCTCAGGATGCCTTCCGCAAGATTAAGCACGATGGACATCCAGAATTCCTCAAGAAGGGTTTCCGGAATGAACTTTGCGACGATATCAACGATAAGTCTCGGGAGCAGGATAAAAAGTCCGACACTGAGAAGAATACCCAGAATAGCGGCTAACGTAACTACGATATTGCGGTGTCTGTTAAGGAAGTCGTCAAGTCTTGAAGGCTTTGTCTCTTCTTCCGTCTCTTCCTCAACCTTTCCCTCTTCGGAAATGTCGGCGGATCTCATGAGAGCTCCGGTACCGGTTACGAGCATCTTGTAGAACCTTATACAGCCCCTGATGAAAGGGATCTTCTCAAAGTGGGATACCTTCTCGCTCTGCTTGATCTCTTCAACGTGGATCGTTCCGTCGCCCTTGCGGACTGCCATGCAGGTCCTTGAAGGTCCGACCATCATAACGCCCTCGATCAAGGCCTGGCCGCCGATGGTAGTCTTCTTGACCTGCTTGCCGATATCGCATTTCATTGCATCTTCGGCAGAACGTACCGCAGGCTTATTATCTTTCTTTTTCGACATATTCAATCTCCCTGAAGGACAGAATTACTCATTATTCAATGATTATAGCATTTTAAGAAATAAAAGATGTACATAGTAGAGGCAAAAGAAAAAGAGCCGCGCATTTGCACAGCTCTTTGGTTATTCTTTCAAACCCGGGCAAAGGATTAGGCCTTACCCATTCTCTTGTTGAACTTGTCAACGCGTCCGCCTGTATCAACGAGCTTCTGCTTGCCTGTGTAGAACGGATGGCAGTTAGAGCAGATATCAACTCTCAGGTCGCTCTTCGTAGACAGAGTCTCGAATGTGTTACCGCAAGCACATCTTACTGTTACCAGCTGTGCATTGGGATGAATGCCTTCTTTCATTGTTTTCACCTCTCAATCAAAGATATGACGCGTGGCTTCTTTTGCACGTATGCCATACCGGATTACTAAATCAGCCTTGCTATATTACTTGAATAAAAACCCGTTGTCAATCAGCTGCGAAAGATTTCTTTACCGAAAGGATAAACGACTTGTTATTCGTGGTCTTCTCCATGAAGTTGATGACCGCGTTGGTAGCAGTGGTGGTATCAGCCTCGGCGATACGCCTCCTGATGAGCCAGACGGCATCAAGTTCTTCGGGTGCAAGGAGCAGGTCTTCCCTTCTCGTACCGGACTTGTCGACCGCGATAGCCGGGAAGATACGGCGGTCAGCAAGCTTTCTATCGAGTGTGACTTCCATGTTGCCCGTACCCTTGAACTCCTCGAAAATGACTTCGTCCATTCGAGAACCGGTCTCGATAAGAGCTGTCGCAAGGATAGTAAGGCTTCCGCCGTGCTCAATATTACGTGCCGCACCGAAAAATCTCTTAGGGCCGTAAAGTGATCCCGGATCGAGACCGCCGGACAGCGTTCTTCCGGTAGGATTGATTGTAAGGTTATAAGCTCTTGCAAGTCTTGTCATTGAGTCAAGGAGGATTACTACATCCTTGCCAAGCTCAACAAGACGCATTGCTCTCTCGAGAACGAGTTCAGTAACCCTGACGTGGTTCTCGGGACGCTTATCAAATGTTGAATAAACAACCTCGCCCTGGATATTGCGCTGCATGTCAGTAACTTCCTCAGGACGCTCGTCGATGAGAAGAACGATGAGGACGCAGCTGGGATTGTTTGCTGTAATTGAATTTGCGACCTTCTGGAGAAGGATGGTCTTACCTGCCTTCGGCGGAGATACGATCATACCTCTCTGGCCTTTACCGATAGGCGAGAAAATGTCGATGATCCTCGTGGAGATATCTTCTTTCTCTGTCTCGAGAGTAAGTCTCTCGTCAGGATAGATAGCCGTGAGATTCTCGAACTTCGGACGTTTTCTTATGTTCTCGAAATTGTTGGTCTCATCAACTTCGATTCCGTTTACTGATACGATCCTCTTAAGCGGAGCGTATCTGTCCTTGCCGCGCTTAGGTGAAGCAAAGCCCTTGATGTAATCACCGCGTCTTAAGCCCATTCTCTTGATGAACTGACCGGATACGTATGCATCGTCTTCACCGGGAAGGTAATTTCTTCTGTGAACGAATCCGCAGAAATCATTCTTGTTGCCGTTATCGGGATTGCCGATGGAAAGAACACCCTCGACCTCGATCTCCTGAGGTATCTCAATGGCCGGTTCCTCATCGGGATTAGCCTCGGTCTCGGAATCGGAAGTAACTACCTGTGTCTTCGTCTCCTGGCCGGGACCGAAAGATATCTTACGTCTCTTGGACTTTATCTTCTCATTGCGGTAAGGCTTATTCTGCTCTTCGGGTTTAGCTTCGGCAGGTGCTTCGGCAGCAGGTGTCTCCTCTGCAGTAGCAGGTTCCGATAAAAGAGCCGGTGCTTCAGTCTCAGCTACGGGTTCAGCAGCTTCTTCCTTCTTCTTGCGGCCGCGCTTGGCAGCAGTCTTTGCCTTGCCCTTGACTGCGGGCTTTTCTTCCTCAGCGGAAGGCTCTGCAGCAGGCTCTTCAGAAGGCTTCTGCGCAAGAGCTTCAAGAGGTGTCTCCTCTTCACTCTTCTTTGTCTTCTTCGCCTTGGTTGTACGCTTCTTGGCGGGCTTGGCATCAGCTTTCTCAGCAACCGGGACATCATCAGACACAGCGTTTTTATTGGCTCCGCCGCTCATGATGGCTGCAATAAGATCTTCTCTGGTCTTGTTTACTACTTCTTCGGCAGTGTAATCACCGAAAGCAACGGCAATCTGTGCAAGATCAGCATCGGTCTTAGAGTTCAGGCTTTCAAAATCGTCCATGAATACCTCTCATGTAAAATAATTAAAAATCAAAAATCAAAATTCAAATCGTGGGAATTGGGATACGCGTAAAAACGATCAAACGAATTACCAAAGGAAATGACTTATGTCAGAATCAACCTGACTGCGTGAATTTTAACATTACGTTTTTTACTCGTCAACTGTTATTTTATGCGTGTTTCGGGTAATCAGAGGGTAAACAAAAATATAGACGCCCATCAATTATCGATAAGCGTCTATAAAGTGCAATAAAGTATAATCAGTTGTCGCTGGAAAGTGCAGCGAACTTGTCCATCATGTCCAATGCCTTACCGGTTCCGATAACTACGCAGGATACAGGGTCCTGAGCAAGATATACATCGATACCGATCCTGTTAGAAAGCATGTGGTCGAGACCGTAAAGCATAGCGCCGCCGCCGGTCATAACAATACCTCTCTGCGAGATATCAGCCATGAGTTCCGGAGGTGTTCTCTCAAGAACGTTATGTACTGCCTCAAAGATCTGCGTAATAGGCTCTTCGAGAGCTTCGAGCATTTCTGTTGAAGATACCGTTACTGTTGAAGGAAGACCCGTGATGATGTTTCTTCCCTGAACGTCTAATGTGAGCTCTTCATCTCTGGGGTAAGCGCAGCCGATCTCGATCTTGAGTTTCTCTGCCGTCTTCTCACCGATGAGGATGTTATGTCTCTTCCTTACATGCTTGATGATAGCTTCGTCAAACTTATCGCCTGCCACCTTCAAGGAAGCGTCAACAACAGGCTCACAAAGCGAGATAACGGAAATATCCGTCGTACCGCCGCCGATGTCAACTACCATTGAACCGCAAGCCTTTGTGATATCGATACCCGCACCGATAGCAGCTGCGATAGGCTCTCTGATAAGGAAAACGTCCTTCGCGCCAGCATGACGGCAGGCATTCTCAACTGCCTGCTGCTCAACCGGAGTGATTACCGAAGGAACGCATACGACGATTGTCGGTTTGAAATAAGTAGCGCGAAGACCCGTACAAACACGGCCGATGAAAGCCTTGAGCATAACCTCTGTTGCGCGGAAATCGGAAATAACGCCTTCACGGAGAGGTCTGATGGCCTCAACGATACCCGGAGTCCTTCCGAGCATAAGACTTGCGGACTCACCTACTGCGAGTACCTTACCCGTTCTGCTGTTAACTGCTACTACCGAGGGTTCCTTAAGGACGATTCCTTTGCCCCTGATATAAATCAACACGCTGCTGGTGCCGAGATCGACACCAATCTCCATGCCTAATGCCATATAATTCTCACCTCAAATATATAGAAATGCCGTTTTCGGCATATTAAATCTAAATCAGACGACCTATTATTACATCAGAAAGACAAAAAATCAATTATTTGAATATCAAAGCTAATTACAACTGTGTTTCATTTTCGCTTTCCCGGTGCTAAAATTAGTTGTTTATTTATAAGCATTAAGGAGTAGTGTCATGAGTTATTCAATTGAAACTGACAAAAAGTGGCAGGCAAAATGGGCCGAGACAGAACTCTACAAGTTTGATCCCAACGCTTCCGGCAAAAAGCTCTATTGCCTTGAAATGTTTTCTTACCCTTCCGGTGCCAACCTTCACCTTGGTCACTGGTACAACTACTCGCTAACAGACTCATGGGCAAGATTCAAGCACATGCAGGGTTATAACCTTTTCCATCCGATGGGATTCGACTCTTTCGGACTCCCAGCAGAGAACTATGCTATTAAAACGGGCATTCACCCCAAGGACTCCACCCTCAAGAACATCGACACGATGGAAGGCCAGCTCAAGGCCATGGGCACGACCGTTGATTGGGATTATGAGATCAAGACATGCATGCCCGATTACTACAGATGGAACCAGTGGTTCTTCATCGAACTCTACAAGAGAGGATTGGCTTACCGTAAGAACGCACCCGTAAACTGGTGCCCTTCCTGCAAGACCGTTCTTGCAAACGAGCAGGTCGTTGACGGCACGTGCGAGAGATGTCATTCCGAAGTTGTCCGCAAGAACATGACTCAATGGTTCTTCAAGATCACCGAGTATGCTCAGGAACTCTTGGATGACCTCCCGAAGCTCGACTGGCCCGAGAAGACCAAGAAGCTCCAGAAGAACTGGATCGGCAGATCCGAAGGCGCACAGGTTGCCCTCTATGTCGAGAAGGACGGCGAAAGACTTACAAACGAAGACGGTTCTCCTATGAAGCTCGAAGTGTTTACCACCAGAGTCGATACGTTCATGGGTATCACATATGTCGTTATCGCGCCCGAGTCAGAGCTTTGTGCAAAGCTTACCACCGATGAGTGCCGCGAAGCTGTTGAAGCATACCGTCAGGCAACCGCAAAGGTCAACGAGATCGACCGTATGTCCACGACACGTGAGAAGACAGGCGTCTTCACAGGTGCATACGCCATCCATCCTTTGAACGGCAGAAAGGTTCCGATCTGGGCAGCTGATTATGTTGTTGCCGGTTACGGTACCGGCGTAGTCATGGCTGTTCCTTCACACGACGAGAGAGACTTCGATTTCGCTCACAAGTACGGCCTTGATATCATCCGCGTTATCCAGCCCGAAAAGGGTGTTGATTCAGAACTCCCCTACTGCGAGAAGAAGGGTTACCTCACAAACTCAGACGAGTTCGACGGCATGGAGATGCACGATGCCCAGAAGGCGATCGTTGCCAAGCTCGCCGAGATCGGCATGGGCGAATGGAGAGTCAACTTCAGACTCCGTGACTGGCTGATCTCCCGTCAGAGATATTGGGGAACACCCAT
>JAEEGL013445973.1_pt1 | contig 11917 bp, 8 predicted proteins | sample 9134231 | NCBI WGS metagenome assembly JAEEGL01 (sample SAMN16246548, study PRJNA631951) | gut metagenome | biome: gut microbiome; feature: rumen; material: fiber-attached | host: Bos | place: Iran: Karaj | collected 2018-10 | reverse complement strand
CGGCGGTGAGGCATACCGGATCATACAAGACGGCCAGCTGGTTGGAGGTGTAGTCATAAAGGTTGATGGTGAACGTGGCGATCTCGACCTGCTGTTTGTGTCCCCCAAGGCACATAGCAAAGGAATCGGCTATGCTGCTTGCAAGGCTTCTGAGTTTCCCGCCTACTTCGGCCCTTTCATACAGGACAGAAGAGAACCTCGCTGTTACATCGCTCCCTGGGACGGGTGTGCGTACGCCGGTCCGGAAGCGGCTGATCATTGATGTATCCATATGGATCGCATGGCTTAAGCGGGTATTGGACAGATCCGTCAGTTTCATCACCGCATCCAGACGTTCCCCGAAGAAATGATAGACCGTTTTCGGTTTTCGTGTGCTCTGGAGACGTGCCTTGGACGAATAGCCCTTTCTCCCCGCTTCCGGCTCCCCATTATAGAGCCAGTCCCTGATTTTATCTGTGATCTCTTCCGCAGATCCTGCCGGATCTGCACCGATATATCCGCAGAGTTTCTCAAGTTCATTCCTGTTGTCTGCATAGAGATATAGTCCTGTGACCAGCTTCCGGATCGTTGGACTGGTTCTTTCGGGGGTCCGTCCGGAACTGCGCAGGCGGCTGATATTGGTGCGGTCAAATCCGGCAAGTTTTGCCACCTGCCCGTTTTTAGCGCCTAAGTGTTGGAATAGTTCATTGATCCTGGCAGTGAACATCTGCGGCACCTCCTCAAGTAAAGAATACCGCATGAGTGTGACAAGTGAAATGTCATTGCATAATTCTGTGTCACACTTTTACGCGTGAATATAACGGGTACAATTATTTTGAGGGATTGTGCCGCAGCGGCGGTTTAGGTGATCCTCAATGAAGCATTGCACCAATGCCGGAATCCGATAACAGCATTGCAGATCAGGAATCCGCAGGTCTCCTGAAGAAAGGAACGCGCTATGTTTTGTCCGAACTGTGGAGCACAGCTCCCGGATGACAGTGTCTTTTGTGAAAAGTGCGGCTGCAGGGTCGGAGACAGATCCGGGGCTTCACAAGACCAGACTTCCACTGCTGAATCTGTATACTATGAAAATCCTGAACCGGAACCGCAGCCGGAAACAAAGAGCGGCGGGAGCGGCGGGATCAAGAAGTATGTCATTGTTGCTCTGGCGGCAGCCATTCTGGCAGGAGCCGGAATCATATTTTTCGGGAAAGGAAAGCCAGGCGGGAAAGATTCCGAAGCTCCGTCTGCGCAGGATGCTGCAGTTTCCCAGCTGGCGTCAGCTGATGAAAATGTCATACAGGAACAGGATTCGGAAAAATCAGCCGGGAGCGAATCTGAGGTATCGATCCAGGCAGCGGAGTCCTCATCGCCTTTCGTACCATCAACAGAATCCGAACCCGAAGAGACTCCGGTAACAGAAAATAATGGAGAAGAAACAGAATCCGAACCCGAAGAGACTCCGGTAACAGAAAATAATGGAGAAGAAACAGAATCCGAACCCGAAGAGGTACCAGTAACAGAAGAAAATGAGGAAGAGACGAAGAACCTTACGTCCGCTGAGATGGAAGCCATTGCCGGAAAGCTTTCCACAACAGATCATGCTCTTGCCGGGGATTTTGAATGGGCGCTGGATTATGTTCTCTATGGAGGGGAAGCAGCGGGAAAAGTGGTTTCAGATCCGTCACAGTCTGTCCGGATCCGGGGTGATCTGCAGCCTCTGCTGAATGGGGGATGGAAAGCGTTCCTCTTCACTGAGCCCGGGGTATACGGGTCGGATGCGGAACGATACTGTAATGCGGAGATCAACACTTCAGGGGATAGCTTCTCCATCCGCCTGAACTGGAAATACCTTTTGGATCCATCTGCCGGTACCATCGAAGAAGACGGAAGTGCGGACTATGAGGGAAATTATGATGCCGGCGCCGGGACAGCGGTTGCGATGGCGGTTGATTCCAGAATTGATTTTGACGCGTTCTATACATCGCCGGAACTGGATGCGCAGTATGCCATTGGGACGTTTACCTGGATCTCCGGGGAGAAAGACCGGATTGCGCTGATGCGCAGAAAGCCCGGGGCAGGAGGAGGAAAGTCGCTTTCTCCGGAAAAGAACATTCTCCCGTCTTCCTCTGAAAGCACCGGTTTGACAGATGGTACAGCGTCAGACGTTACGTTGGACGACTTTGACTGGTATTATGACACCGGGTTCCCATCGGGCGGCACACCTCTTCGTGAACTGCAGGAGCTGGGCGGAAACTGGAAGTGCCTGCTCAGCGTTATGACACCAATAGACGGGAAGGATCAGTACAGGCTCATGTTATCAGACGCGGAAGTCCAGTACATGGATTACAAAGTAACGATCCTGATGCATATTAAAGGCCGCTACGAGTATTTCGCAGATGATCCGGACAATATTGAGTCATTGGAGACTGCCGACGGGGTCGTTTCCACCTATAACGGTGATTGGAATGATGGTTCCGGGTATATTGATGTCGCCAGTAAAAACAGTTCACTTGCATTGCAGATCAGAGAATTCGTTGACTTAAGCGGTGTCCAGTATGCGATCGGATCTGTGTATAACGGCAAGAATGAAATAGGGGAGATCGCCATGGTCCGCAGCATGCGGCAATGATGCGATACGCTGTCTTTTGGCAGGAAGGAGTTAACGATGTCGGCGCAAATGAAATACTGCCGCAAGTGCGGCACACAGGTATCGAGTGACACCAGATTCTGCCCGAACTGCGGTTCTGAGTTTGTTGTCCATTGATCGACAATATCGGTGTGCTCGTCGATATGGTTTACGAGTATGCGCTCAAACTCTTCGGCGACAACGCAAAGCCGGTTCCGGTCAATGACTATCTGAAAAACAAGGCTTCTCGGATCGCCTGAAAAGCGAGCCCGGAATTATCATGTATTGCGTCCGTATCCAAAAGCGGACAAGGTGGAGGGAAGTACGGCGGTTATGAATATCGGAGAATCAGGAAAAATCAGGAAGGGGCTGCTGACAGCCCTGCTGTTTCTGGCGGTTGTGCAATGCTGTGGCTGCAGCAACCGTCCGGACTCGGGCAATTATCCCTATGTGCCGGACACGCCGGCTCCGGCGCCTCATGAAGGAGTATTCGCCTCAGAGCATGGCACGATGACTTTTTTGGGGGACGACGAAAGCGTTATCATCGATTTTGACGAGGCTCTGTCTGGATGTCTGGGAATGTCCGCAGGAGAGCAAGAGGCGAAATATGTCTTCCTCTCCGGGAATCTTCCGCCTCATGGAAATGTGCCGATCCGTTATGATGTCGCCCATATGATCGAAATCATCACAGGAGATGGAGAAGACAAATCTTATACAGATATCGATATCGGCGAATATCAGGACGGCACCTTCTATACCGGCACAAACTGTACCACTCCTGAACGCATCACCTTTTTTGTGAAGCTTGAAGATGACGGGGAACGAGAAGCTGTGGATTTTCTTAAGCAGGATCCGACCGATTCTTTAGATGAAGATTGAGCAAGAGATGTCACCGCATTCATCTTGTAATGCAAACACAAAATTTACAGGGAAAAAATGAAGTTTACAATCTGAAGATCATCCACGACGAAACGATGGGTTACTATAGTAAAACTCTGAAACCGGATTATGAGGAGCTGCCGGGAGGGAAAAAGCCGGAATGCACGCTGGCCATTAATGAAGACGGATCTGTAATAATGTCCTTTGACGACGCGGAATTCGAGGGAGAAGCGTATGTCGGCGATAAACACTATGTCTATTCCAATTCACGGCCGGGGTTCGTTCTGGAAGGGCAGATCTATGATAGGCCAGGGAAACGCGACCAGCGCTGCGTCATAACGTCTGTCGATCAGGAAAGGATCAAAGGACACACATTGTGGTCAGTTTACTGGCCTGACGATCCGGATCACGCCGGGTCGTATACTGAATATACGGCAGAGATGTCGGAGATCCGTATGATTCCGAAGGAAGAAGTGCAGAACTGGCTGGATGGGATCTATAAAGGACCGAAACCGTCCGCATCCCAGATGACGCTGCATTTTGCCAGCGGCCGCCTCATAAAAATGGATCTCTACCTGAACAGCGATGAAGACCTGACTGGTTTTAAGGAAGACGGGAAAATAGATGAAGACCGGGGCGGACACACATACAGGAGCAAGAAGATATTGCTGGAAGTGATTCCGTAATCCGGGCAGGAAACGCAGGAACAGAACAAGGGGCACACAAAGGAGGAAGCATGAAAAGGATCACAAAATATCTGTCGCTATTGATAATATCTTCGATCATACTCGCACTGTTCCCTGCAGGTGCGGTATTTGCGGAGAAGGCTCAGAAAAAGACCGCGGAAGACGAGCTTATCTGGACGAACCTGAACCCTGATGTCGTAAAGAACGGTCCGTCAAAGCAGGAACCTGTGATCATTGAGGATGATGCAGACCCTATCCTGGTACACAGGATATCCACCTACCACTGGAATGATGGCAAAGGATCGATCCCGGGAACGATCACTGTCATGGACGGGGATGAAGAACTGGGCACATGGGATGCTGTCGGAAAAGATGGAAGCGGGGCAAAGAACGTGTATTGGGACGTGGATGTGGAACTGATCTTTTATCCCGGGCATACATACACAATAACAGACTCAGATCCTGGCACCTGGAGCTGGAACGACCGTTCGGGCAAATGCGGCATGTTTTCTCTGTACGGCCTGGATCCCGCCCCGGAGGAAGCGGTCGGAAAAAGCACTAAAAAGGATACGAAGTATTCCGACATCAAGTTATTCCTGGATGGCAAAGAACTCACCCTGTACGACGACGAAGGCAATGAAGCAAAACCTGTCATGATCGACGGGACTGTTTATCTGCCGGCATTATCCCTGGTCGAAGCGCTCGACTTTGACGTGAAGTGGGATAAAGAGGGGAAAGCGATCTACATCGGCAAGCTTCCGGATGAGGAGATCCCTTCCCACTGCTGGGTCCTAAAAGATGTAGTTCACGAAGTGGATAAGGACGAACACGACGGTGCCAAAACATGGCTTTACGATTATGTAGATATCGAGGATGGCGGCCGTTATGTGATCGACTATACCTGGCAGCATAATGAAGAATACGCTCACTATACGGCGATAGGTGAATGCACGGATGTTCCTTCTTATCTGTATCCGGGAAAGTATGCCACGGTGAACCTGAAGACGTATGCTGAAGACGTCGTCGGCAAGCCCGGCGTCTGGGGCATTCCGTCAATGGGCAATATTCAATACGATTTCAATGACGATCATTATGCGACCAATTATGACGTGGCATGGAAGAACGTCAAAGAAGATGAACCGACATACTACAACTGCGGAGACGGATCTTTTGAGTGGAAGATACAGGCGAAGATGCCGGAAGGAGAACCCGGCGAGTCCATGGAGTTTACCCTCAACTTCCACAGGGGCGACAGGCATCCGGTGAGGACGACGTGGAAATACGAATGGCATGAATGATCACCGGTCATCTCTGTAGAAAGGCATATTAAAAAGGAATCAGAAATACTACCTTTTCAAAAACCCGGAAAGCATGAGAAATCAATGCTTTCCGGGCTTTTTGTCATATGATGAGTATCATTTTCTGATCCGGCTCAGCAGACGGTTGAGCCGTGCAATCTCCTTTCTCGGCACAGGCTCGATTATGGAGCCAAACTCCTCCATCGGCTGGAATCCCATCATGTCGCGGATCGTCGTCAGCATCGACGCAAAGGTCAGGTTGTTCATCGACATGCACCAGCCCTTCACGATCTTAAAGCATTCCTCGTTGGAAAGGACCTCGCCGCAGGTATCCTTGACGGAATAGTATCCTTCTGTGACAACGATCTCCTCACTGTCATCGTTGTCAGATACTTCATCAAACCAGTTGCCGACAGCCGCCGCCTCGGCAAGATCCGGCAGTGTGTATGCGGGATTGTGCTCAGCTACGCCGTTCAGAGTGATCGTGTCCTGGGCGCCGCACTCCCGGCAGATGGCCGTAATCGTGTTTTCGCCGTCTCTTAATTCCACATTCCTGAATACGGCGGCGTGATCGACAGCCTTCACCGTGTCCGCTTCGACGCCGTTGACGATCAGTGTTACATTGTCGCAGTTCGTGTAGACCGTGATATCGCGCTCTTCCGGTGCGCGATCCGCAAATCGCCGTCCGGCGATATGCAACACCGTCTCTTTGCTCCAGTATGCCTTATAGAGGAAGAAAGCATCCTTCTTAAGCTTCCGGTCATAGGTGACAAGTCCTTTGTTGTTGCGGCCTACTACACCTCCCTCATTGCGGGCATCCGCGGCAAAATCAAACATGTTCCAGACATGTGTGCTCCACAGATACGGCCGCGTCGCAAAGGTCTTGAGCATCTCATGATGATAGTAGCTTGCATACTCCTCAGTGTAATCATGATTCATGGGAGAGGCGCTGTGCCAGCTGGGAATATTCTCCGCACCGTACTCACTGACACCCAGCGGGACATCAGGATTGAGTTTGTGGAACGCATCGAACCAGGCCCCATTCTGACACACGTCGCCGCCGTACCAGCCAAAATAGTGGTTATAGCTCACGACATCGGTGATATAAACGTGCTCGCTGTTCATCGGTGTGGCGGAGACCTCGGCGATCGTCGTCAGCCGGCTGGGATCCATGCTTTTAGCCAGCTTGTGCAGGTCACGCAGGTTCTTTCGCAGCGGCTCATTGTCTGCCCCGATCAGAATCTCATTCGCGATGCCCCAGAAGCAGATGGACGGATGGTTGTAATTCTGGGCGATCAGTTCCGTCATCTGACTGATTGTATTCTCATATGCCTCCACGCTGGGGATGAACTTGGAGATAAACGGGATCTCTGCCCAGAGAACGAAGCCTGTGTGATCGCACAGATCATAGAAATACTGATCGTGCTGATAATGCGCCAGCCGGATGGTGTTGGCACCCAGTTCTCTGATCAGTGCCACATCTTCTTCATGATCCGCTCTGCTGATCGCCCAGCCTTTGTCAAGGCGGTCCTGGTGACGGCTGACGCCGTGCAGCGGAGTGCTGATACCGTTGAGATAGAAACCGGTAGCAGCATCAACACGGAAAGAACGGTAACCGTATGTAACGGTGACGCTGTCCAGCACCTCGCCGTCCCGGATGAGGCAGGCATCAGCGGTATAGCAGTAAGGATCATCCAGACCCTGCCACAGGTGAGGCTCTCTGACATCGATCAGCAACTGTGTGTGGTCACAGGCCTCTGTGCATGCTGAGCCGACTACATTCCCCTCGGCATCCTTCAGTTCCACTGCTACGCTGCAGCCCGCGGCATCCACAGGAAACAGGTCGATGCGGGTATTGCCGGAGGCATGAGGAGTGACAAATACGGCGTCGCTGCCGTCTTTTAACAGATCAAAGTGCGCAGGGGCAGTCTCGATAAAGTACACATCGCGGTAGAGGCCGCCGAAGAACGTGAAGTCTGCGGTCTGGGGATAAATATCGCTGACAGCGTTCGAGACATATACGGTCAGGACATTACCGCTGTTCTTCATGGCAGGAGTCAGGTCATAGCGGAAGGTGGAAAAACCTCCTTTGTGTGTGCCCAGCTCACGGCCGTTGCAGTAGACCGTGGCGACATGGTTCGCTCCCCGGATCTCGATGTACTGCTTTTTGCCGGGAGTGGGATCGGGCAGATCGATCTGGTAGCAGCCGATGCCTCTCCAGAAGTCATTGCCGCCATCCTGGCCATCCTGGGCATTCCAGGTGTGGGGAAGGGCGACCTGTGTGAAAGCATCATTTTCTTTCGCGAAACGGGCGGTTTCAAGCAGTGTTCTGGTGCGCATATGTAATCTCCTTTCATTTTCAGTGTGTAATCGGTTCAGGCTAAGTTCATTCTATCAGTGTCTTCTTGACAATATAGTGACATATGTCACAATAAGAAAAAAAATTTTTTTGAGGTGAGAATATGCGGATATTGAGGGATCCTGTTCTCCTGCAGCAGTATATTGAAAAGCAACATATCGATGAGATCTTTGACACCAGAGATCTGCCCTTCTGCCTGGTGGAATACGAGGCCGGCGAGGTGATGAATATCCTGCGGCCGCAGGAGGACTATCTCAAATTTATCGTCGATGGCAAGATCAGTATTGTGGATATTCAGGAGGACGGGAACAGCTATCAGTATTTTTATGGTGACACGCTGCATATGTTCGGGGATCTGGAGTTCTGCGGCTATGCCGCGCCTACCCACTGGCAGGAAGTGGCAGAAACGGTCCGTGCTCTGGAGCTTCCTCTGCGGGAGTGCCGGAGCCTCCTGTGGCAGGACCTGCATTTCCTGCAGTATCTGGCAAAATCTCTCGCATCCAGTGTCAGCGGCCTGTCAGGGCATGTGGGCGTCAGCCTCCTTCCGGCAAAAGAACGTGTGCTGAATTATCTGCGCTACACAGCGCCGGATCACTCGATCCGCAAGGTCGGGCAGACTGCTTACCAGCTTCATTGCAGTCCGCGCCAGCTCATACGGATCCTGCAGGAATATGTAAGCGAGGGAATTGTAGTGAAGAAAGGAAAGGGGTACTACACGCTGGTTTCCGGAGACAGCTTCGGGTTTTTCCTTCTGTAACGATTTTGATATAATATATTTTGTAAAACATATTGATCAATTCTGCTGAATCAGCATTGTTACCACAGCTTTCGGATTTATTAGCAGCACAGGACAGAGACGGGACAGAGGAAACGTAATATGAGGAAATGGATCAATCCTGTTTTGGTGGCGGTGAACGTCATTCTGCTTGTAACCATAGGCAGAGCATATCTGGCGGAACAAAAAGGAGAGCCGGTCCCTGTGCAGCAGGATTATGAGACAGAGCGTCCGGAAGACACGTTTCCGGAATCTGAGGTGATTGAGGACTCGGGAGTGACCGGGGACGTGGCGGAAGAAAAGTCCGGCGGCGAAAACGAAGAACGACCGGAGCCGGAATCTGATATTAACATGATTCCTGCAGATGAACCGGACAATAGCGGGCAGGAACCGCCAGAGGAGACGACGGGTCCCGGGGATGGCCATATATTCAGCACGTCTGAAAAGCCTGATATTTCTGATTTCGGGTGGGTCAACGATAATGCGATTCACGGGAACAGGACGCTGCCGGAGGCAAGGATACGTCTGGAAGCCATGGAACAGATCTGCGAAGGATGGAAGTGCTACCTGATCGACGACCCTGACCATCAATACGGCTCTACGGTGGAGAGACTGCTTAACGTCAGTATTGACGGTGATAATGAAAATGTCGAAGTGACATTTGACTGGTATTTCGGACATAACACCGCTGCGGATCAGGTCTTTGAGGAAAACATGCCGGACTCAGTATTTACCGGCACTTTTGCCGATGGAACACTCAGTGCGCTGGGTCCGGGAAGCATCAACATAACAGATTTTTACTATCTGGGCGGCAAAGAATTTGCAGTCGGTTCAATGAAATGGCCGGACAGCATACCTGCTGTCCTCTTTCTGGTCAGGCCGTAAGAGATGAACGATTTATGGAAATGAGGTTCTCGGTATGGCAAATTTCTGTAAAAACTGTGGAAATAAACTTACTGCGGGAGCAAAATTCTGCCGGAAGTGCGGCGCGAGGATCGAATACACTGCGCCCGCTCAGAACAGCATGCCGGAAACTGCGGCCGGCATAACGAGGCATGCCGGCAATACTGCGGCAAAGGAACCGCACGGAAGCAGGACGAACAAAAAAGCCGCGGGCCGGAGTGGGCTTAGTATTTTTCTTGCCGCAGCCATTGTCGTCGAGTTTCTGGTCGCGGGGCTCAGGTACCCCGGATTCCTGATTCGGGATCCCGGAGAGCAGGGCACAGGGAGAAAGCCTCTGTCCGGAAAAGACTGGTCCAATCCGGAAGACGGGACGTCCGGGAACCCGGAAGGGATGATCACTGCCGAAAACCCGGAAGAGATGATTGCCATTACAGTTGACGGTGAGGAGTACTATATTTCTCCGGAGGATCCCGATATAGAGGTAACGGCTGAGAACTCACCCGGCAATCCCCGCTTTATCTCCATCCGGTACAGTGAAGAGGAGATCGAACAGGCTCCCGTCTTTACGGCCGCAGTCTCTTCGGAAGAGCCGTCTGCCGATCTGGGAAACGGTATATCCGCTGATCTGTTCTGGTGGAATCTGGAAGATGAACCGGATGAGCTCGTCGTGAAGACACTTCCGGAGAAGGCGGACGAAGTCACCGGTGAGCGCATGATCGGCTATGATTTTTCACTTTCATCGGGAAAACACGAGTTCAATACAATCGTGGAACTGACCATTCCGAGAACCGCCACTGACGAGACAGAAGGCGGGGTGATGTATTTCAACGAAGAGACCGGGGAATGGGAACGCGTCTACTATGAGGTGTCTGCTGACGGGAGCAGTTACCTTGTACATATGAATCACTTCTCGACAATCTCAGAGCTCCTGTTTGGCTCCGAAAGGGAGAAACTGACAGAACTTGTGACAGAAGGAGGGATCTTCTCAGAACGGAACCTTGCTGCAAGGCCAAAGGATCAGGGCATTGTTGCCGCAAAGCAGATGGCGGAGTATCAGGGCTTTAACGATGGTATGACTTATGCGACGCGGAAAGTATCCCTGGTGAACGTGAATAAAGTGTGCGCATTCATTGCGCGATATTCCGCCAATTCTCAGAGTGTCGTAAATGATTATATCCTGAAGAAGAAAACCCCGATCACCACATTTTCTGCGGTCGATGATCTGAACACGATATTCGGTCTGGGCGACGGAGTCAAAATGACGTCTGTTACGGCGGAAAAGGCAGCATCGGCCGCTGCTCCAAATGCAGCCGGAACGAAAATCATGACATATGTTGTAAAGAGCCCGTTGTTCACGAATGCAAAGGCTTTGAAGCTGGCTACGGTGCTGTCCAGGGGAGCAAATATTCTGCTGGGGGCCAGAATCCTTCTGCAGTGCTTTGACAAGAACCTGACCTGGGGACAGGTCGCTGAGGATAATAAATGGGCGGTTGCAGGTGCTGTGTGCGGCGCCATAGCAAGCTCATCGAAGCTGGCCGGTATGACGCTGCTGACCGGTGCAGGTGCAGCCGTCGCGGTCGGAGTTTTCGTCTGTACGACGGTCTATGCCGGTGTAAAGCTTGCGGAAAAGAGCGAATGGTTTTCGAAGTATTTTGATCCGCTGGATCCTGCTGAAAACCTTGAAGAGAGTGCTTATCATCTGTATCTCCGGCTGGGCAATGATCATATTTATCCGCCGTATACACTGACGATCACCGGGTGCGGATTCGCGGAAACCTTTAATGAAATTTACAAAAACAAAGAGCTGAACTTTAAGGGAAACTACAACGAGTATTACAGGGTCGTCACGAATATCATCGACAGCTATATTGACGAGTTCTGGGCAATGTCGGATGATCAGATCAGGGAATTCATCAAAAAGAACATCAACTGGGCTTCCGCTCCGGCCTGGGAACGTCCGCCTGAAACGTATGTAAGAGAATATAAATACCGGGCAAGGCAGGCGCTCTATACAAAGATCCGGCCGATGCTGCAGAAGATCGCGCAGGAAGAGTATGAAGCGCTGGTTCTTGAATATACCAGGTATATGGAAGATGAGGTACTGCCGGTTCTTAACACTGAGATCTATTTTGTGCCGAAGGATACGTCACTGGCGGCAGGTGAGAATCCGTCGCATTCAGCATACCTTGGCTGGAATGGAGAAGAATTTGTCACGGAGAACGGGAAACCGTTCATACCGGGCGTAAGCATTGTTGACGGTTCAACGAACTTAAGGTTTATGCCGCAGTGGGCGCTTTCAGATAAGGTGGAGGATTACCTGAGCGCAGACCCGAAACTGAATGAAAAGAATGAGACGCAGTATCTGTATAAATGTACGGTTTTTCACTACTTACAGACGGGCACGCCGTG
>JAEEGL012547093.1_pt1 | contig 11917 bp, 1 predicted proteins | sample 9134231 | NCBI WGS metagenome assembly JAEEGL01 (sample SAMN16246548, study PRJNA631951) | gut metagenome | biome: gut microbiome; feature: rumen; material: fiber-attached | host: Bos | place: Iran: Karaj | collected 2018-10 | reverse complement strand
TAGAATACATTTTTTTTTAATAAAAGAAAACTAATAAATAAAATGTTGAACATTAAAATTTTTATTATGATTTTAAATATATACAAAATAATATCATTGCAAAATCCACCTGATATTTTTTTGGATGCAGATAGTCCTTATCGTGATGATATACAAAATTCAACAGAAAAATATCATCATATAATTACCGCTGTCACAGCAAGATGGAATGGATATGTAGATTATTATAAAGGAATTTATTATAAAAAATATTTATATTGTCATTGGATAAATTATAATGCATATCATGCTGTTAATGATAGTACAAAAGCAATTCCAAATTATAAGGAACTTCGAAATATAAATGATACAAATTTAAAAGATTTGCATAGTCATGGATGTGCATATAAACAAATGAATATTTTATTTGATTATAGAAGAAGTGTAGAAAATGCTCTTATATCAATAACATTAAGATTAACAAATATTTTAGAAAAAAATGTTACATTCAATTTTGGTGTTTGCCAAGCTTATGAATATTCAACATATGAACAAGATTGTAAGGGGGGAAGTTTAAAAGTATTTGATTCATATAATATAACGAATAACAGTTTTTTAATATATACATTTAGATTTACTAACATTTCATATTATGTACAATCAGATAATTTTGAAAAAAAACATAGTTATAATTTTTTTAACTCAGGCACGCATTTAAGATTTTTTATCTTACCTGATGATGAAGATCAACAGCTATATTTAAATAGTTATATTATATCGGTGGATTTATTTAAATATATTTTATCTTTAGCTGGTCATGCTCACAATTATTGCCAAAATAAAGGATGTTTAGATGCTTATAGTTGTCAGGTATTAGAATCAAATGGAGGTAAATCTCCAAAGTATTATGGATGTGAACAAACCTATTATGGTTATTTTTATAGTGAATGCTCTTTATTTGGATGTATTCCTGGTTCTTTTTGTAATCCAGATAATACATGTATTGAATGTGATTATCAATGTAGGACTTGCTTTGATAAAACTTATATGAATTGTAAAAGTTGTTATAGTATTGCCATATATCCTTATTGGATGTATGATAATCAATTTGATACTGGAACTAAATGTATATTTGAGTTTTATCCTTTAAACAAAGCAGAATCTGATAATATTAATATTCCAATACCTTTATCTTATAGAATAACTTTTGAATTTTGGATGTTTATTCACGATCCAACTAAAATGAGTAATAAAGACCTTCGTCCTTCACTTTCTTCTTTTATAATAAAAGACTTTTTTACATTTTCTATTCATCAAAATCCTGAAGATTATAATTCAACAATAGTAATTCTTACTCCTTTTGAATACTTTTTTCCTTTTAAAAAGAGTTATACAACAACAGAGCATTTTTATAATACATATAAAAATTTATTCCCTTCTTTACAATATTTACAAGTTACCTTATATAATATAACTTCTAAATGGGTTTATGTTAAAGGTGGAATATCATATACACATAATAAAATGTTTATAAATGAATATGAAAAAGATTTAGATTATATTCCTATTTTTGATAAAGATGAGAAAACGACATATAATTTTAATATGAGAAAATTTTACAGAAGATATGAAACAACTTATTTAAGAATTCAAGGCTTTGATTATATAAACACTGACATCTATATTAGAAATTTAAATATATATAGTGATTATATGTTTAATAAAATTAATTCACCAAATTATTTTAATATGCATGAAATTTCAAATACTTTAGTATATCCACAATTAATATTAAGCATCCCATTTACTAATATAACAGTTGATCCAACTAAAATGTATGTTCGATTTGAAATATATGATTATAGTGGCCAATTAAATGATATTTCAGATAATCCAAATGAAGTTCTGATAAATGAAATAAAATTTAAATTAATTAGAGATTATTTAGCCCCAAGCAAAAATTTTTATAGACTCAACTTTTTACACTTCAAGAATGCAGAATTTGATACAACTGATTTATATTCTCAAAATTTGCCAATTGAATGCTCTAATGAAGGAAAAACTTATTGTTTTGAAGATGAACAACCATATATTTGTCGGAACGGATACAATTTATTGGTTAATAATGAAAATAAAACAGAATCTTTTTGTCTAACTGATTGTGTTCAAACTGATTCAGAAGGTAAAGAACTTAGATATATGAGATTACCAAATATAAAAAAAAATCAAGCAACAGGAGGATTCATTTCAAATAATTTATGTACATATGAATGTAACTCTTCATTTGTTGAATATTGTCCAACAAATAAAAATGATGATATTAAAGAATTTAAATGCAATGGAACATACTATTCATTTTTTTATCAATGTTTAAACGAAGAAATTTATCCTGCTAAAGAGAGTGCATTGCAATTTAGTGGGACTATGAATACAAAATCTATTTATTTCCCTTTTAATAATGATTTACATGATTTTTATATTGAAATGTGGTTTCATACAGATTTATTGACACAAGAAGAACCTCCTCTTTACACTAAATATATTTTTATGACTAATAATCAACAAATTTATTATGATGTTTTAAAACAGCAGTTCATGTTAAAAGTTTATAATGATGAAGGTATTGAAACATCATTTAATTTAATGCAAAAAATATATTATTATGGATGGAACCATTTAATCTTATATACTAAAGAGGAATTAGTGAAAGGTGTAATTTACACTACATTTATTGTTTCTTTAGCCAATAATTTAATTGAAATAGGAACTATTCAAGGTAGAAGTAGTGCAAATAAAATATGTCTTTGTAATACTGATACTAAATGTTGTGGCCGAGTATCTAAAGCTGTTTGGTTCGATCTTTTTATAAATCAAATAAAAGTATGGGATGCTCGATATGTTAATTATTATACTATTAATGATTATGATAAATATAGTTATATTATTCCAGGAGGATTATTACAAATGTATAATTTAACTTCTGCTTCTTTAGATTTAAATAGAATAAAAGATTTAAGGCATCCTACTAACTCTGCATATAATGCTCAATTTCCTTTTGATGATGAAATAATTAATCCAGATGGAGATATGAATTATAACATTGGATGGAATTTCAATTGGAATGATATGAATTATCCAAAATATATTGTATCTACAAATTTATTAGGTGATAATTCTAGAGTTCAAATATTCGAAACAAATGAATGCTATAAAGGATGTCTCAAATGTTTTGGATTTAATAAATTTTCGTGTTATTCTTGCCAACCAGGATATGCTTTAAATGGAGCTACTTGCACTAGAACATCAGAAGATTTGAGTATATATTATTTTATTAACCCACTTAAACAAGCAGAGGATTTGGATCCTAATGTTGAATTAGAATTAAATTTTACAGCATTAAATTTAGATGATTATGCAACTATAACTTTATTTTTTTATATAAAAATTTATGGATTCACTCAAGAGCAAATAGATGAGTATGAAACTGGTACAAATAGTTTATTCAAAATGATTACATTATCAGAAACTGAACAATTTATTCTTTATTATGATATGTCATCTGATGCTATATTATTAAAATTAGGGGAAAATATACAATTTCAATATAATGGAGTTTTAACAAAATTTGGTTATTGGATACCTGTATCAATATCTGCTTTTCGTTCTGAAGATCTTGATTTTAGGAAAAATTTTGTTAGTATGACATTTGATGATAAATTATTACCATATTTAGGATTTGATGATAATGGATTATTTGCAAAATTTCCATTTGAAACTTTTAAAATATCTAAATATTTAATAGCCCACTTTGCCGACATAACATTATATGATTTATTTATAATAAATGCTTTTGGATATGCACAACATAAATATTTAAAAGATGGAGATTTTTCACCCACAAGTACAATATCAAGAAATAATATAATAATTAAAACATTTAAAATGTTTTATATTGCGAATAAAGAATCAGATGAAAGTGATTCAGTCTCAACTGATTTGATTGAGCCAATTAATACAACTATTATTTCTGATAATTCAGATTTAAATGATATACATTCTTCAGAAGTAAATTATAATGAAAATTCAGAAAATACAGAAATTACTGAAACAATAATGAATAAATGTATTTTATCTAATGATATTATTAATTCAGATTTAATACTTCCTAGAGTTAATTGTAAAGAAGATTATTTACCTTATATTGATCAGAAATGCAAAGATAATGAATTTGTTGAGTTTACTACACCAAATTTGCCTCCTTCTTGTGTTATTTCTGCATCTAAATGTGAGAATATAGAACAAGTAACAAAAAATATGATAAGTAATTGTGATTATTTATATGCATCTTGTGATACTAAATCATCTAATTCTATTAATAATTTAATATATACATATCATCCTAAAAATTCTCCAAATGATAATTATATAGTTTGTGGAGATGCACATGGTTTAGACTTAGCGAGATTTGAACCTGCTATTATACCTAAAATTACTTCTCCAACAGAAGAATTTAAAATGGAATTTTGGTTTTTATCTCAAAGTTATGTTGGAAACAATTTTAAATCAATTACTATAGAATGGAAAAATCATATAAAAATAGAAGTATTTTATAATAAAGATACACAGAGATATGGAGCTCGTTGTATTCCTATGGATAGTGAAGATACAATGGAATTTGAATATATAGAGGCATCATATAACCAGAATAGATGGAGATATATTGTTTGTGGAGTTAATGCTTTAACAAAAAAAGCTTATATGACAAATTTGCAGATAGAAAATAGAGAAGAAATTGATTTCACTTCTACTGTTGAGTTAACCACTAATCCAACAACATTAATTGTCTCAGAAAACTCAGAAACAAATTATGGAGTAACATATTTGAAAGAATTAAGATTATGGAAGTGCTATGATTGTTCCTCAGATAGAGCTTTTGTTACTTATTCAAGAGATGATCCTTATTTTGAAAATGTAGTTAATTATTTTAAATTTGAATCTTCAACAGGTTTCATGCAAGATTATCACGCAGGATATGCTGATCCAGATGTATATGTTCAATTTATAACAAAGACAGATTTTAATGGATATGGATTATTAGAACCCATTCCTGATACACCTAATTGTAATGAAGGAGGTCAAATGTATTTTTCTATTAAGTTGGGGGAAGGATGTGATACTATGTTTAATTTCAATATTTTTACAAAGGATGTTATTTTTGAAGATATTCCAGCATCTAGAACAAATAGCTATACAATGGAATTTTGGTTTTATGTAGAATCTTCTGATGATTTTACTTATGGAATGAACTTAATATATGAAGATCATATGACTATATCCGCATTGGCACATAATAAAGAAGATACAGATTTAGATGTTTATTGTTTTCCTCAAGCTTATAGAGATCATTTAGATGATATGTTTGGAGAAAATATGGAAAGAAGATATAATGAGGCTGAAAATAAATATAAATATACTTTTGAAGATGGGTACAGTAAATGGAATTATGTCAGATGCTCGTATAGTTATGATTTATTAAAATATTACATCAATGATGAAGTACCTAAAGATATTGATCCAGAAATATTTTTTGATAATTACAAAAATGATAAACCATTTAAAATGTTTATGGATAAAATTGTTAAATTTAAAATTAATTCATCAAGAAATAATTTCGTTCGATTTATAATTCAAACAATAAATATATATAGAGATTATATTCCTCAAACAATACAAACAAAATATGTTAAAATGGAACAATATATAACGGATCCATTTGAAAATCCATATTATCCTCTTTTATTTTCAGTAAATTTCCCAGATAATTATGATATTATAACTGATAAATTAAAATATTATGTAACTGATTATGATATCAATCCAACTAAATTTAATTTAGAGCATTTTCTTGCAGATGTAGACCAAAAAAGTTATAAAACTTACCCACTTTATGATCCTTTTAAATTATGTAATTATGGTCAAATTTATAATGAAACAAAAACATTTTGTAGATCAATCATGCAACCAAATAATTGTGATAAAGTAAAAACATTTTGTATAGACACTTTAAAATTCTTTTGGTGTCAAAAAGGATTATATTTAGATGTTAATGAATTAAAATGTAATAAGGATTGTCCTGAAGGATATACCAGACCACCAGATATTAGAGATGGATATGGAATGTGCTATATTAAAGCTTCAGATAAACATTATCTAACCTACCCTAATTCTAATGCTGAATTAAAGCAAGGAGTATATGAAACTAAATTTTCTTGTGAAAATGGTTATACATTAGTTAATTATAATTGTATTCCAGATGAAAAGATCGCTAATAGTGGATTATATTTTAGTTCTAAATATAAATTTAGTAATTTAATTGCAAGTTATAATAAATTAGATATTCCAATAGTTAATTATTATATTGATTTTTGGTTCTTATTTGATTTATCAGAAGAATATAGATTTAACATTCCAAATGATAATCAAAGATATACAATATTTATTGCATATCCTCATTTTATTACAAGATTTCAAAATAAAATTCAATATAATAGTGGATATATTTTATTAGATTATTATGATATTATAGATGTTTCAAGTATTAAAAATAAATGGAATCATGTTGTTATTGAAAATTATCAAATAGATGGAAAAACAGCTTCAGATACTTTTAAATATATAAATATTTATTGGAATAATGATTATAAAAATCCTTTATTATCTTTAAAAATCAATAATGTAAACAGTTATGCTTTAGCTCAAATAGCTTTTTGTCATGAAATGAATGATAAATATTCAATTTGTAATTTAGGTTTGGATGCAGTTACATATAAAGTATTTACTCCTTATTGGGATGATGTCTATTATAAAAATATTATAGTTTGGAATAGAAATTCTACTGATATTTCTTCAATAAATTCATTTGGTTCACCTTTAAATAATGAAATAACAATGAATATAATCTCATATCATCCCTTATCAATAGATACAATAAAACCTGGATATATAAAATCTTTGGTAACTTTTATGGATAAGGATGTTAGTTTTATTGTAAAATATAATACAGAAATAGTTTATGATAATTCCCAACAAATAAATTGGGTTACTGGATACGATATCACTTTACCTGACAAATATATTGCAAATCTTGATGTTTCTTCATACACCGATAAAATTAATTCTCCTTATTTTAGTAGGACTGATACAACATTTGAAGCAAATCAATGTGAAGGAAACTGCTATCAATGTTTTAGTGGCTCAGAAAATGATTGTATTTCATGCAAAACATCTTATTTAATATCTGGTTCAAAATGCACTCCTTTTACAGGATATTATTTTAAAGTTCCAACATTAAATAAGAATTTATATGAAAAAATAGTATTAAATCAAGATCTGACTAGTTATAGTAAAATTACTATAATGTTTTTTATGAAATTTTTAGGAAGTATTGAACAAAGAACAGGAATTGTTCCAATATTATATTTCTATCAAGATAAAAATTATTTAGGATGGGATATAGAAAGACAAACCTTTATTATTAATATTTTAGATGAAAATTGTTCTCCACCTATAGAAGAAACAATTTTTTCTTATAATAATAGTCGTTTATATATAGGAAAATGGTCATTCTTTTCTATTTCCATATTAATTTCTGATTATCAATCAATATTTCCAAATATGATTCAATTTATGATTGATGATAATATTATTCAGCCTGAAATAGATATTACAAATTTGAATCAGATGGCTATAAAATTTGATGAAATAAGTATAAATAATCAAATGTCTGCTATTTTTTATGATCTAAGAATATATAATAAATTTTATATAGGTTCTTATGGAATAGGGCAAGAAAGTTATACTTCTTCCTCATCTATCCAATCATTTTTAATTAAAAGATTTTCCTTTAAATCATCTTCATCTACAACTGATGATTGTGTTGATGCTTCTGATATAAAAACTTTAATTGGAACAGATTTACAATGTTTAGGAGATAATAATCTATATGATAATCCTTCTTTAGTATGTGAAGAAAATGAATTAAAAAAAATAGATGATTTAAATGAGCAAGTAGAATGTTATATTTGTGATGATTATTGTTCACTAAATTATTGCACTTCAAATACAACTAAAAATTGTACATGCTCAAATGAAGGAGAGCATTATTGGCTAAGGTATAACTATGAAGAAGAAAAACAAAAATTTTATTGTGAAAAGCCTGATTCAATTAACATAAATGAATATAATGATATAATAATTAATGATATAGGAATTGGTTCAGATACTGGATATACGATCGAATTTTGGTTTTATGTAGAAAGTTATATTGATAATTCAAAATTTGAAGGAGTTGAAATAATATGGGAGCATTTCCTAAAAATAAATATCAATTATTATCAAAATGAACTAGTTAAAATAGATTGTTTTCCATATTCTGATAATAATGATAAATTTGTGACAGATAAAAGTAATAAATATAGAATATGGAACTTTTATAGATGTCAAGTAGATAAAAAAGAAGAAGAAGTAATTAGCGGTGATAATAATCGTTTAAAAATCAATGGAATGACATTATGGTCAGGATCATCAACTTCAACTACTTTAACTATCAAAGATAATTCAAATTCACCTTATGGTATTTTTTTATTAAGAGAATTAAGATTATATAATTCAAGAAATATTGAATCAACATCATCTGTTTCCCATTTAAATATGGATGTAAGTATACATTATACTTTAATTCATTATTTTAAAGCTAATTTTACTGATGCATCATCTCCTAGAAATATTTTATATGATTATGTGACTAAAACATCAAATAGTTTAACTTATAAAGATTCTAATTATCTTTATTCATATATTTCTACAGATTATAGTGATCTAATTTTATGCGAAGAGGGATATGAATATGATAAAAATACTGGGGAATGCGTAGTTGAGACAAAGAAGACTCCAAATATAAGAGAAGATATTGTTTATACAACAGAAGAATTATTATCTAAAATAGATAGTTTTCATAATCAGGTTGCTCAAGATAGTAATAGTACAGTAAATGTAGTAACCACTTCTAAATTCAATATGAGTGAAGATGGAAATTTCAATATTCAAAATCCAACAATCTCTGATAGTTATTGCTCACAAAAAGGAATTATTCAAATAGTTCAAACATCTTTAGCCTGTTATTGTATTGGAGATTCTTTAGGACAATTTTGTCATTTAAAGGCTGAGGATTATACATATTTAGAAAGTATGAATGATTTTTTGTTTGACGCTGCCAAAAGGACATATAAAGAAACTAAAGATTCAATATTGAATGACGACAATCAAAAAGAACAATTTATTAATTCATTAAATCGATTAGTTAGCGATAACAGATTATATTGCAAAGATACTTCTTTTGTAACAGATTTCACTCAATGGTTCGATGATGATGTTATTGATGAGATAAAAAATTGCGATTTAGAATATATTAAACTTGTAGATAACTTATTTTCAACATTGATTTTATTGACAAATACATATAAAGCAGGATTAATAAGTAATAATAAAGGAACTAAAAGAAATGCCGATTTAAATAAAGGACAAGAAGAAGAAATAGATTCAAATATTCTTTTAATTAAAAAACATTTAGAATATTTAACATCTTTATGCTTTGAAAATACTGTTGATGGATTATGGAATTATACAAGTGATAATATTCAAGTAGAATTATTTAAAATAAATAAAAATGGAAATAATAATATTGATGAATTAATGAAATCTCTAAAATATGGAAAACATGAACCTTATTTCCAATTTAATGATTGTTTAGAAACTGCAAAATCAATAGATGGAAGTCAATATTTAAATATTCAATATATTACATGGATATATAGTCCATGGTATCATCATAATACATTAAATTATAATTATACTTCTAATTATGTTGAAATTAAATTATACTCAGATGATATCAAAGAAATAGAATTAAAAGAATGTAAAGATAAATCTAATATTACATTTTATTTAAATTTGATTAATCCAGATTTAATAGATATTATAAATAATAATAAATTTCATTTTAAAGAAGGCAATTTGTTTAAATCTAATGATAGAATATTTACTGAGCCTAAATATATATTAAGTGATGGCTCTATATCAAATATGACAGTAGAAGAAAGAAGGGATAAATATTATTTTGAATATTTATTAATTTATAAAAATTATGAAAGTAGAAATAGAGAATTAATTACTAAAAATGTTGAATATAATAATTTAGAAGATAATTTATATTTTCGATGTTCTTCAACACATTTAAGTGAATTTTTATTAACTTATGAATATAATCCTAAACCTAATAAACTTTTAGGACGATTTTATTTTTTAAAACATTATAAACTATATTTGAATTCTGCTAATTTAAATGGAAATTATGGATTTTATTCGATCATAATAGTTATAGCTTTATATTTTATAAACTTTGGAATTGTTAAAGTTTGTCTTTTATTAAGAAAAAAAAGATTAGGAAATAAGAATTATTTACTAATTGAAGACTTTTTAATAGATTATGTATATCCATATGGAAATATTGAAGGAGATTTTTTTGTAAATAAAGAAAATTTAAATAAAATATATAATAATAATCTGAAAATAAAGAATGATATATATAAAGTAAAAGAGAAGAATAAAAATTTAAAATTAAAATTAAAAGAAAATTTATATAAAGAAAATGGAAAAAGCGAAAAAAATATAAGAAAAAATGCTTATTTAGATGAAGAGAATTTAATGAATTATGGAGATGTTAAAAATAAAAGGATATATGAACAATATTATAATGAAATAAATGAAGAAGGATATAATGGAGATATTGATGAAGTTAATAATACTTTAGAAGATAAAAAGAAAAATAATAAGGAAGAAGAAGAAGGAGCCTCTTCATCAGAAAATTTAAGAAATAGAAAATCAAAAGAGAAAAAAAATACCAAAAAAAAAGAAATTGGAAAAAATAATTATATTAATGAAGAAAAAACAATTGGAAATGAAGAAAAAGAAGAAGAAATAAAAGAAGTTAAAGAATTTAACAGAATCAATAAGATAAAGCTTGAAAATTTAAAACATAGTTTACAGATATCTAATGAAAATTTAAGAATTAGAATATTAAGTAAGATGAAGGTCAATTGTTGTGAATTTTTCTGTACAAATTTAAAAAATAGAATAATATTTATAAATACATTTAATGGTAATTATACATATTCAGCTTCAATTAAAGCTTTATGTCTCCCGTTATATTTACTTATTTTATTATTTATTAATACTTTTATTTTTATATGTTTAAAAGATGAATCAAATACTATGGATTATATAAGTGATAATATTGGAGACTTTCTTTGGAGGTGCTTATTACCAATTATTTTAACTAATATTTACTTTTATTTATCAAGATATTTTTATAATTTAGATAATGGAAATGTGAGATATTTATTATATGAATTTAAAACAAATAAAAAATCTTTTGATAAGCATTATTTTAATGTTTTGAAAAAAATAAAAAATATGATGATAATAGAAACTATTTTATTCTTTATAATAGCTATTTTATCATACATTTTTATTTTTGGATTATTTGCTGTATACCCTGCACAAGGAAAAACAATGTTCGTTAGCTTAATATGTGGAATTATTTTTGATTTATTAATAAATTTATTACTTGAAGTATTTATTACTATATTATTTATTTGTAGAAAAAATAATACAATTGTAGTTCTTTTAGATTATTTGAATAGATTATTAAGTTATAAAATGCTTTCACCATAAAAATTATATATTTATTTTAATTTATTAAAAAATAATTATTAAAAATTTTTTAAATTTATTTTATTAAAAAAATATTTTTTTTTTTTTTGGGGTTGGGGGTTGGGGGATGGGGGATTGGGGATTGGGGATTGGGGATTGGGGATTGGGC
>JAEEGL011863646.1_pt1 | contig 11917 bp, 10 predicted proteins | sample 9134231 | NCBI WGS metagenome assembly JAEEGL01 (sample SAMN16246548, study PRJNA631951) | gut metagenome | biome: gut microbiome; feature: rumen; material: fiber-attached | host: Bos | place: Iran: Karaj | collected 2018-10 | reverse complement strand
TGTTCAGCAAAAGAATCAAACCCCGAAGCGGATTTCATGCCGCTGACTGTTGAATATCAAGAAAAATATTATGCAAACGGAAGATTTCCGGGCGGTTTCTTAAAACGTGAAGGCAAAGCCTCTGATTATGAAATTCTTACAGCCCGTCTTATCGACCGCGCTTTGCGTCCCTTATTTCCGAAAGATTATCACTCTGAAACTTTTGTAAACGTATATCTTCTTTCAGCAGACAAAGAGACAATGCCCGATGCATACGCCGGACTTGCCGCTTCTTGTGCTTTAAGCGTTTCTGACGTGCCGATTCAAGAACCGATTGCAGAGGTTAGAGTTGCAAGAGTTGACGGAAAAATCGTTATCAACCCGACTTTTGAACAAACTGCAAAGGCTGACATCGAAATGGTTGTCGGTGCAACTTTTGATAATATCCTTATGGTTGAAGGCGAAATGAACGAGGTTTCAGAAGCCGAAATGTTGGAGGCTATAAAAGCCGCTCACGAGGCTATCAAACCTATGTGTCAGATTCAGAAAGAGATGGCTCAGGAAAAAGGCGTTGTAAAACGTGAATACGAACCCGAAATTTCTGATCCTGAACTTCAACAAAAAATCAAAACAGAACTTTATCAGAAAATTTACGATACTGCAAAACTCGGACTTGGTAAACAAGAAAGAGCAGAGGCTTTTGACAAAATCGAACAAGATTTTATCGAATCCTTGGGCTTAACCGAAGAAGAATTGGAAGAAAAACAACTTCTTATCGACCGTTATTTCCATGACGAACTCCGCACTGCTGTCCGCCGCTTAATTCTTGACGAAGGCAAACGTTTGGATTCTCGTAAAACTGATGAAATTCGTCCGATTTGGTGCGAGGCTGACGTTTTACCGTCTGTTCACGGTTCGGCAATCTTTACCCGTGGTGAAACTCAATCACTTGCAACTTGTACTCTTGGAACAAAACTCGATGAGCAAATCATTGACAATGTTTTGGAAACAGGCCGCAACAACTTCCTTCTTCACTACAACTTCCCCGCGTTTGCAACGGGCGAGGCAAAAGCCGCAAGAGGCGTTTCAAGACGTGAGGTAGGACACGGCAACTTGGCTCACAGAGCATTGAAAAAAGTTCTTCCTTCAATCGAAGAGAATCCTTATACAATCCGCGTTGTATCTGACATTTTAGAGTCTAACGGTTCGTCTTCAATGGCGAGCGTTTGCGGCGGCTGTTTAGCGTTGATGGACGCAGGCGTTAAAATCAAACGTCCCGTTTCTGGTATCGCAATGGGCTTGATAACCGACACAGAATCAGATAAATACGCTGTTCTTTCAGATATTCTCGGCGATGAAGACCACTTAGGCGATATGGACTTTAAAGTAGCCGGCACTCCCGAAGGTATCACGGCTTGTCAGATGGATATTAAAGTTGACGGTTTAAGTTACGAAATTCTTGCAAAAGCACTTCAACAGGCAAAAGAAGGTCGCGCACACATTTTGAATATTATGTTGCAGACCATCGACAAACCGAGAGAAGATTACAAACCGTTTGTTCCGAGAATGGAGAAATTCACGATTGCGAAAGATTACATCGGCGCAGTTATCGGACCCGGCGGCAAGATTATTCAAGAAATTCAAGCGCAGACCAATTCAGTTATTACCATTGACGAGGTTGACGGCGTAGGAATCGTTTCTATTTCGGCTGTTAACAAGGAAGATATGGACGCAGCAGTTGCAAAAGTAAAAGCAATAGTTGCAGAGCCTGAAATCGGCGAAGTTTACAAAGGCGTTGTAAAATCGGTTGTAGAGTTTGGCGCATTTGTTGAAATTCTCCCCGGTAAAGAAGGACTTCTTCACGTTTCAGAAATCGACTGGAAACGTATTGAAAACGTCAGCGAAGTTTTGAAAGAAGGCGATGAAATCGACGTTAAACTTCTTGACATCGACAAAAAGACCGGCAAATTGAAACTTTCTCACAAAGTTTTGATTCCCAAACCCGAAGGCTACGTTGAAAGACCCGCACGTCCGCAAGGCGAAAGACCTTTTAGTCCGCGTCCTAACAACGGCGGTTTTGGCAGAGGTCCAAGAAACGACAACCGTCAGGGCGGCAACAACAATGGTAATTTCCGTCCCAAAAGAAACGAATACTAAAAGACCATAAATAAAACAATTAGGTATATAATAGACGGCTATCGAAAACTATTTTCGGTAGTCGTTTTTTTATTACTGAAAATAAAAAAATGATTATGCCATTAAGCATATCCTTAGGGACAATCATACGATATTCAGACTTAACAAAAGACGAAATTTTAGCCTTATAATTTCAAAAAAAATTACTACCTTTGCATCTGATTTTTGGACACATTAATTTAAGAAAACAAAAATGATAAAAAAGGTACTTTTAAGTGTTTTGGCTGCCGGTGTAATGTATCCTGCTGCCGCACAGTTTGAATTTAAGACGGTAAAAGAATTGCCGATTTCAAGCGTTAAAAACCAACACAGAAGCAGCACGTGCTGGTGTTTTTCTACGCTGAGTTATTTTGAAAGCGAACTCATGCGCCTCGGCAAAGGCGAAATGGATTTTTCTGAGGCTTTCGTCGTTAACAAAACAATGATGGACAGAGCCGAAAAAGCAGTGAGAACGCATGGCGACGTATCTTTTTCGCCGGGCGGATTTGCTTACGACGTGGCTTACTGCTGGAAACATTACGGAATTATCCCGCAGGAGGCAATGCCGACAATGGGAACGCTTTACGGCGACAGTCTTCCCAACAACAACGAACTCGACAAAATCACTGAAAGTTACGTCACGGCAATCGCAAAAAGTGATGCGAAAAAACTTTCTCCGCTTTGGAAACAAGGACTTCAATCAATTTATGACACATATCTTGGAAAATGTCCCGAAAAATTTACGTACAAAGGCAAAGAATACACACCACAGTCTTATGCAGCGTCTTTGGGCTTGAACATGGACGATTATGTTTCGATAACCTCTTTCACACATCATCCTTTTTACGAGAAAATGGTTATAGAAGTTCAAGACAACTGGCGTTGGGATTTGGCTTACAATGTTCCGATGGACGAAATGATGAAAATCATCGACAACGCCGTTGACAAAGGTTATACTTTGGCTTGGGGTGCTGACGTTTCAGAACTTGGTTTTTCGCGCAACGGTATCGGTCAACTTCCCGATGTTAAATCGGCAGAATTTTCAGGCTCTGACCAAGCGCGTTGGACAGGCTTAACTTCTGACTGGTCAAAACGCGAATTTTTGACCTCAAAACCGCTTCCCGAAATCAAAGCAACTCAGACGCTCCGTCAGTTAGGCTACGACAACTGGGAAACTACAGATGACCACGGTATGTTAATCTACGGTATCGCAAAAGACCAAAACGGCAAAGAATATTACATGGCTAAAAACTCTTGGGGAACCGACAATCAATACAAAGGCACTTGGTATTTCACCAAAACGTTTGTCGCCATGAAAACCATCGATGTTATGGTTCATAAAGATGCAATTCCGGCAGACATCGCTAAAAAATTAGGCTTGAAAAAATAATTTTTGATGGCTGTAACGGAATCAGATAAATGGAAAGGAGTAACAGGAGGCGGAAATTTCGGTCAGAAATTTCTGATTCTCCTGTTTAAATATTGTGACGTAAGAATCGGGTATTTTTTTATGTACCTGACTATCCCGTTTTATATGCTTTTTGGCGTTAAAGCCAGAAAGTCAATTCAACATTACTTTCAAAAGGTTTACGGCTATGGTGTTTTCAAGACATTTTTTAAAACTTGGAAAACATACAATACTTTTGGCAAAGTATTAATGGACAGATTTTCAATATTTTCAGGGCAGAAACTTAAATTCACGGTTGAAGACGACGGCAACTATCTTTTTTATGACCTTGTTAAAAAAAATGAAGGTTTTATGATGGTTGGCTCTCATACGGGAAATTTTGAAATCTGCGGTTATTTGTTAAGACAAGACATAAAAAAAATCTATGCCTTAGTTTTTGGCGGCGAGGGACAAATGCTTCAACATCAGAGGCTTATAAAATTCAAAGAAAACAACGTAGAAATGCTTGCAGTTGAAGACGATATATCTCACCTTTTTAAAATCAATTCCGCTTTGCAAGACGGCGACATCGTAACAATGCCCGCCGACAGAGCCTTAGGCAGCCCGAAGACAATCCGTTGTAAATTCGGCTTAACGGAGGCAGAATTTCCGACTGGACCTTTTTCTGTTGCAGCAATACGCGGCGTGCCGGTCTTGGCTGTATTTGTTTTTAGAATAAAAACTTACCATTACAAAGTGATTGTCAGAGAGTTGAAAGCCGATGAAGAAAGCAATCCCCGCAAAAAAGCCGCGCTTTTGGCTCAGAAATTTGCCGCTCAACTCGAAACTCAAATCAAAAATTATCCGTGTCAGTGGTTTAACTTTTTTGAATTTTTTTAAAACATGGTTGAAATCTTTTCCGACAATATTATCTCGCCTTTGGGTTTTACGACCAAGGAGAATTATGACAGCGTAAAACTTTCAAAATCAGGACTTAAAACCGTTGAAAATCTTTTCGGTTTGGACGGAAAATTCACTGTCTCGGAAATAGCAAACGAATTCTTGAACTCGGAATTTGAGAATTTTTTTCATAAAAACGCCGCTGAATTTTCAAAACTTGAAAAAATGGCTTTGCTGTCAATAGGCAAGGCAATTTCTGATACTGACGTAACAAACAACAGAACAGCGTTTTATTTCTCGTCAACGAAAGGAGAACTTAAAGAAAGTCTTTGGCAAACGGCAAAAAAAATAGCGGAATTTTTCGATATAAAAACTACTCCCGTTGTGGTTTCAAATGCCTGCGTTTCAGGGCTTTGCGCTGTGATTGCGGCGGCGCGGGCAATTAATTCCGGACGTATTGATACGGCGGTTATTACGGGTGCTGACGTGTTGAGCAAGTTTACCGTTTCGGGCTTTTCATCGCTGAAAGCCTTGTCGTCAAAGCCCTGCCGCCCGTTTGACATTGAGCGCAACGGCTTAAATCTTGGCGAGGCGTCTTCGACCGTCGTCTTAAAAAAAACCGACTGCGGAAATTTCGTCTCAGGCTCTATCCGAAATGACGCATATCATATTTCAAGTCCGTCAAAAACCGCCGAAGGTGCTGTTAACGCGCTTAATGACGTGCTGAAAAACGTGGACAAAAATGACATCGCTTTTGTTTCGGCGCACGGCACGGCAACTTTTTTCAACGACGAAATGGAGGCTAACGCGCTTTTTAGTGTGGGGCTTTTCGATGTGCCGGTCAGCGGTCTGAAAGGCTGTTACGGACACACTCTCGGCGCGGCGGGGCTTATTGAAACGGTGCTTTCGTTTAATGCCTTAAAGAGGGGAGAGGTTTTGAAAACTCTCGGCTATGAAACGCAGGGTGTCAGCAAAAAAATTAACATCGCAACCGAAAACCTCAAAACCGACAAAAAATATTTCGTAAAACTGATTTCAGGATTCGGCGGAGTAAATGCCGCAGCGGTTTTTAAAAAGAATTAAAAAAATGGCGTTTATAAAAAGTTTTTCATTCTTAAATTGCAGCAATTCTTCATACGGAAAAAATGGAGAAAAGCAATTCTTGTCGGATAGTGAAACTCTTGAAAACAACTTTCTTACTATGGTTTACCGTAAGGAAAACTTCAATTATCCGAAATTTTTTAAGATGGATTCAGCCTCAAAAGCGGGTTTTTTGTGCGCGGAACTCATAAAAGACGGCTTTCCGGAGGACAAAAACAATTTTTCGGTGATAATGATGAATAACTTTTCGTCAAGCGAAACTGACAAAAACTTTGAGAAGACGATTAGCGACACAGAGAATTACTATCCTTCGCCGTCAATTTTCGTGTATACGCTGCCGAATATTATGACCGGAGAAATCTGCATACGGCACGGTTTTAAGGGCGAGAGTTCGTTTTATGTTTTTGAGAAGTTTTTGCCGGAAGAGTTCGTAAATATTGTGGGTGACAGTCTTGAATTTTGTGGTTACGCTTTGGCGGGCTGGTCTGAATCGGGCGAAAACTCAGCCTTAAAATCGGTTGTGTTTTTAGTCTCGAAAACCTCTGAATCTGAAAAAATATTTGATAAAGAAACCGTAGAAAAAATTTACAAACAATGTTGAAACTTTTGCTCTTGTCGCTTTTGCAGTGCGCGTGTCTGGCTTTAGGTCAGGTCTTTTTGAAAATTGCGATGTCAAAAGCCGAAAAATTCTGTTTTGAATGGGAAATCATAAAATCGTATTTAACAAATTGGCATTTGCTATACAGCGGACTTTGCATGACTGCCGCAATGCTGATATGGTTTTATATTTTGAGGCATTTTGAATTTTCAGTCGCTTATCCGCTGACAAGTTTCAGTTACGTTTTCGGCGTTTTGGCAGCGGTCTGGATTTTCGGCGAGGCTGTCCCGCTCACGCGGTGGATTGGCTTGGGTTTGATAGTTTTGGGAACGTTTTTGTTGTTAAAATAAAAAGGAAATGCGGAAAATTTTGTTTTTTTTGTTCGCTGTTTTTATCATAGAATCAAAGGCGCAGACTTGTGTAAAACTTTGGGGCGAAAATCCCGACAATTACCGCGAAAAGAAGGTTGAACTTTTCTATTTCCCTGCTGAAAGACAAAACGATAACAAATGCGCCGTGATTTTTTGTCCGGGCGGCAGTTATTGTTATTTAGCAAAAGAGAACGAAGGCTTTAATCCGGCAAAAGTGTTTCAAAATCAAGGTTTTAACAGTTTTGTACTACTTTATAGACGCGGCATAAAAGGCAACCGTTATCCTTCGCAAATGCAGGATTTGGAAAAAGCATTGGAATATGTAAGAGAGAATTTCAGTTTTCAGAAAATCGGCGTTTGCGGCTTTTCGGCGGGCGGACATCTTTCCGGAACTTCTGCCCTTTACTTAAAGACTGACTTTAATATAATGATATATCCTGTTGTAACAATGCAAGATGGCTATGTTCATAAAAAATCTCGACGCAATCTTTTGGGACAGTATTACACCAAGGCTCAGCAGGATTCCATGTCGATAGAAATGAATGTGAAAAAGCCTTTGCCGCCGGTTTTTCTTATTGCCTGCAAAGACGACCCGATTGTGAAATATCAAAATTCCGTCATGCTTGCTGATTCCCTGAAAGCAAACAATCAGAGTTTTAAGTTTACGCTTTATGAGCATGGCGGACACGGTTTTGGTGTTAACCCGAAACTAATAAAAGGTGCAGACAAAAAAGCCGCTCTTTGGTACGTGGATTTTTTCAACTGGTTTGAGACTGTCGTCTTTTCTTCTTTTTAGACTTTTTATCGAAAATAAATTGCGTTTTTTTGACAATAGAGTTTGTAGTTAAAACATCGTTGTAGGGATCAAAAATTATTGTGCTGACGTAGAAGTTGATCGGAATGTTGAAATCTTGATCCTGCAAGTAATTGTTAAGACGGTAAAACACCTTTTCGCCGTTTTCGCCGCAAACCATCAACGGAATTTTTGAGCGGAAAAACGGTGTCAGACTGTCTGTTGTCTGCTGCGAAATGCGGATATTCAAAATTGTTTCGTGCTCTTGTTGCCATTTAATTTCGTAAACGGGATACCCCGCACCGTAAAACCACTGCGCAAAAAACCAGTCAAGATTACGACCTGAAACCGTTTTCACAGCATTTATAAAATCCTCTACCGTAGCACTATGATAGCGTAATTTACTGTCTTTCAAATATTCCCGTATGCAATTGAAAAACACTCCATCACCTATCTCCTTTCTTAACTGATGAAGCACCATCGCACCTTTTGAATAAGAATTGCGGCTATCAAAAAGTTTGTGTATATCGCTGGTATCTAAGATGTTAAGCGAAGAGTTTTTGAGTTGGCAGGCTTTCAGGACGGTAACTTTTCTCCACTGCGAATCGTCAGAACAACTCGAAAAACCTCTTTCTGCCGCCAAACATTCGCAATACGTTGCAAAGCCTTCGTGCAAGAAAACGTCGCGCCAACTTCTACCCGTTACCATATCTCCAAACCATTGATGCGCCAATTCGTGAATCATCAAATCGAGGTCAAAATCCGCAATAAAACTCAACGTCTGATGTTCCATACCGCCGGACCAATTAAACTGTGCATGTCCATATTTTTCTTTTATAAAAGGATACTCCCCGAAAGAGTCGCAAAACATTTTGAACGCCGGCGCAAGTTTCCAAGTTTTTCGTTTTGCTTGTTCGTAACGCTCAGGATAGACGTAATTTAAGATTTTAATGGTGTCTTTTCCGATAACGACATAGTCGGAATATTCCTTGTACTGCGTTACGGCAACGGCCAAAAGATAATATGCGCACGGATATTTGTGCCGCCATTCGGTAATTCGGATACTGTCTGAGACAATTTCACTAAAAAGATTGCCATTGGAAACGGCGCGGTATTTTTCAGGACATTCTATAATTATAAAAGAAGAATCGATTTTATCGGAAATGTCTTGATTGCAAGGAAACCAATCTTTTGCTCCGTATGGTTCGCTGAGAGTCCAAAAAATAGGAATGTCGTTGTGCGAAGAAAAACACACCGAACCCAATCCCGATGAAGACGGCACACCCTCGTAATTAATTGTTACACTGTCGATTTCCGTCCATTGTCTGTTAGGAGGAATGATCAGCTGATTTTCGCTGCGATAAAATGCTACGGTATCCTTCCCATGTAAAACAAAATTTACCTTCAAGGAATCTGACAAGTCTATTTTGAGCGGCAAAAGTGAATTTTCCACCGAAAAAACCTCTGTTACCGAACCTTTTATATACTTGACGGCAGGGTCAACGCAAAGGCGCAGACGCAAAAATTTCATGTCAAGAGCCGAAACGCCCGACACAAAAAGCACAGATAACAGATATGTCAAAAAAAATTTTAACATTTTTTTAGTAGAAAAAACGCCGTCAAAATTACTTAAATGTTAAGAAATAAAAATTCACGCTGCAAACTTATAAAAAAATTTTTTTTTTCGCTCGAAAATTGTTTATTTTGCACCCGAAAATTTTAAACAGAAAACATATTTAAAAACTAAAAATTTTAATTAATTATGTCAGACATTTCATCACGCGTAAAAGCAATTATCGTAGACAAATTAGGTGTTGACGAGTCAGAAGTAACCAACGAAGCAAGTTTCACCAATGATTTGGGAGCGGATTCACTCGATACCGTAGAGTTGATTATGCAGTTTGAGAAGGAATTTTCAATTGATATTCCGGACGAGCAGGCTGAAAAAATCATCACGGTAGGTGATGCTATTGCATACGTTGAAAACAACACCAAGTAATAATTAAAAAAAAGAGAAAATTTTATGGAATTAAAACGAGTAGTTGTAACCGGCATCGGAGCCATAACTCCGATTGGCCACAATATAACCGAGTTTTGGGATAGCTTAAAAACCGGGGTAAGCGGTGCAGGTCCAATTACCCGTTTTAATCCCGAAAAATTCAAAACACGGTTTGCTTGCGAAGTTAAGGATTACGACCCGACAAAATATTTTGACAGAAAGGCGATTGCGAAAATGGATTTGTTTACGCAATTTGCCCTTATTGCTACGGCAGAAGGTCTTGAAAATTCGGGACTTTTGAACACAGACTTCAAGCATGAACGTGCCGGTGTTATTTGGGGTTCGGGCATAGGCGGCATCAATGTTATGACCGCTGAGGTTATGGATTTTGCGCAAGGCGACGGTACGCCTAAATTTTCGCCGTTTTTTATCCCGAAAATGATTAGCGACATAGCCGCAGGTTATATTTCGATGAAATATGATTTCAAAGGACCTAATTACGCCACAGTATCAGCATGTGCGTCTTCGGCACACGCAATTATTGACGCTTTCAATTGGATAAGGCTCGGCAAGGCAGACGTTATTGTTACGGGAGGTTCGGAATCTCCTATCGGAATAGCGGCACTTGCGGGATTCAATTCAATGAAAGCCCTTTCAACGCGCAACGACGACCCGAAAACCGCTTCGAGACCTTTTGACAAGGACAGAGACGGTTTTGTAATCGGCGAGGGTGCGGGTTGTTTGGTTTTGGAAGAATACGAACACGCCAAAGCAAGAGGAGCAAAAATACTTTGCGAAATAGGCGGAGGCGGTGCCTCTGCGGACGCACATCATATCACGGCTCCTCACCCGGAAGGAAAAGGTGCTATTCAGGTTATGAACATGGCGATAGAAGATGCCGGTTTGAAACCTGAGGATATTGACTACATCAATGTTCACGGTACATCTACTGGACTCGGCGACAAAGCAGAGGCGATAGCGATAAAAGAGGTTTTCAAAGAACACGCATACAAGTTGAGCATATCAAGTACAAAGAGTATGACGGGTCATTTGTTAGGCGGTGCCGGAGCGATAGAGTCTATTGCCTGCGTGCTTGCAATGCAAAACAATCTCGTTCCGCCAACAATCAACTTTCAGACACCAGACCCGGACATTGACCCGAGGCTTGACATTACACCGAATAAGGCAAAAGAGAAAACAATCAATGCAGCCCTGAACAATACTTTCGGGTTCGGCGGTCATAACGCATCTATTGTTTTCAAAAAATTGTAGCCTTTTTCTAAAAAATGAAAACAAACAGTGTTTACTGATTTATTATCATTTTTGAAATTTTTATTCCGTTCCGACAAGAAATTTGTCTTAGAAATAAGACGGATTACGGGCTTTTTCCCAAACCGGCTTGAATATTATAAGACGGCTTTGATTCACCGTTCGAAGTCTTTGCGAAAGCAGGACGGATTTTATATCAATAACGAGCGGCTTGAATTTCTCGGCGATTCGGTTTTGGATTTGCTGATAGGAGAATACTTGTATAAGAAATTTCCTGAGGAGCAGGAGGGTTTTTTAACGCAGTGTCGTTCGAGAATTGTTAACGGTGAAAACCTTACAGAACTCACTAAACATATCGGTTTGGACAAATTAGTGAGAACGAATGTAAAGAACGGACTTCACGGCGTTCATCTTTACGGTGATGCGTTTGAGGCATTTTTGGGTGCGGTTTATTTGGATCGTGGTTTCAAAAGGGCCGGGAAATACATCATTAAAAGAATAATGCCCAAATATTTAAATATAGTTGAATTGGAACATCATAACTACAACTATAAATCACAAATGATAGAATGGGGGCAAAAAAACAAGAAAACGGTTGTTTTTGAAACCGACATTGATGCTCCGGGCAGTAAATATTTTGTATCAATTTTGAAAGTAGGAAATACTGAAATGTCCTCTGGGATAGGTAATTCTAAAAAAGAGGCAGAGCAAAAAGCCGCTCATGTCTGTCTAAAAAAACTCGGCGTAATAAAAAGTGAATAAGATAAAAAAATGAAGATTCTAATTTTTGTTAGAATCTTCATTTTTTTGTTCCTTTAACACACCGAAACCTAACGCCGCATTTTTGCCCAATCCCATAAAATAAGGCAAAGAAATATTTGAAGAAAATTTTATACAAAAAGACATATTTCCCTAAATTCAAATCTCCACTTTTACAAAATCAAACCTACAAAAAACGCATCTACCATTAACGATAGATGCGTTTTGTATAAATTGGTAAATCCTTGGTTAATAAATTACCGGCGATACGGGTATGTGCTGCCAAGTTTTTTCTCCTTGTATTGTTGTTGAAGGCCTTCCTGTACTATAATCAGGAAAACTACAAGATTGAGATTTTGTGGTATCTTCAAATATGCGATTATATACAGACTTTATTCCATTGCTTTCCAAAGGCATATAAATGTAACCATTGTTATAATATATAATAGCGTTAGACCGTATAGAAGCGGTTGAACCTCTTGAAAAAGAAACTTTTATCGAAAATATTTCCGACATCGAAGAATATTATGATAAGGCAGTAGGGGTAACGATAATGGATGGTGAACCGGTGGAAAAAGTTGTATTT
>JAEEGL011482848.1_pt1 | contig 11917 bp, 5 predicted proteins | sample 9134231 | NCBI WGS metagenome assembly JAEEGL01 (sample SAMN16246548, study PRJNA631951) | gut metagenome | biome: gut microbiome; feature: rumen; material: fiber-attached | host: Bos | place: Iran: Karaj | collected 2018-10 | reverse complement strand
TTCTTGTATCTTATTACAGCAGTGAAGGCGGCAACAAGTTCTTTACGGTCGATGTTCAGTCCGGCAGTGTCCATAAGGATGAGGACGGAGAATACAGCTGGCTCAACAATTACAGCATCTACAATGCCGCATATTTTAACGGTATCGGTAACGTTGTCCTCAACGATGAAGGTATCCAGACTATCGATTTTGATGCTCAGGATCTCTCCGAAGTATTCAGCTTCGATTCCTGCAATGTCAACAGAAGTGATGTATCTTCCATGAAGCTCATGAGCTATTCCGAGGATGAGATCATATTTGCAGGTACTGTATACAGAGGCGGAATCGGTTTCTCATCACTTGATATACCTCAGCTCATCGTCCTTACGAAGGCTGATTCCAACCCCAACGCAGGTAAGACCATCCTTACTGCAGCTACAGTCGGATATATCGATTATGCAATGAGTGAAGCTGTCTGCGTATTCAATGAGACAAATCCTGATTACTTTATCCAGTTCGATAACAGGTACAGGGCAGAAAAGCACATGGACAACTCCGTTGATTATGAAGACTATGAGTCTGCAATGGCAGCATACAACGATGCTGAGATCGAGCTCAGCAATCAGCTCACTGTAGATCTTATGGCAGGAGAAGGTCCTGATATCATCTTCGATACATCACACCTTTCACAGCTCAATAATGACGATTATCTTATCGACCTTTCCGACAGGGTAAATACGGAAGGACTCTTTGCAAATGTAATCGAGGCTGCCAAGACAGGCGATAAGCTCTATCAGCTTCCTCTTACGTTCGGTGTTACCGGTCTTGCAGTACTTAATGAGAATGTTGAGGCAGGCCAGACAGGATTTACTTTCGATCAGTACGCTGATTTCGTAAGCACAGTTTGTAACGGTAATGATCCTCTTGCTATGGATCAGACAGAGTTCTTCATTATGTGTATGGAGGCTATGGGTGAGCAGTTCGTCACAGAGGACGGAAAGATCGATTACGATAACGATGCTTTCAGGTCTCTTGCAGAATTCACCAATGAGCATGTATCTGCTCCCATCGAGGTTGAGGACGAAGGTCTTTCACTTGGCGGAACCGGAACACAGATCACAGAGAACGGAGCAGCCCGCTTCGAGTACGGTTCATTTGAAGCATACATCGAGCTTCTCGGTGAACATGCAGATGATACGACCATCCTCGGCCTTCCTTCCATCGACGGAAGAGGACCCATGCTCTCCGTAAGTAGCTCCGTAGCTATCTCCGCTCAGTCCGCTGAGGTCGATGCTTGCTGGAGCTTCGTAGAGACACTTCTTTCTACTGATGTTCAGGAGTATTATGCTCAGGCTTCCATGGGATGCCCCATGAGCGTAAGTGCATACGAGTCATCTGCTCAGGATTTCATCGACGAGTACAATGATTATGTAGCATATGTCTCCAACTACATGTCTCCCGCAGAGCTCTCTATGTACGGCATGTCCGAGATCGACAGCTCCGTCATCGACAGCTATGAGACAATGATCGACTCCTGCTCCGCAGTCTCTACTACTGATGCTGCCATCACGGCTATCATCAGAGAGGAGATGCCCGGATACTTCTCAGGTCAGAAGACACTTGACGATGTTATCTCCGTAATGGAGGACAGAGTCCAGACATTCCTTGACGAGAGAGACTGATAACAACGGCTGATCTCAATTCAAGCTGATATATATCCCTCTTATGGTCCCGAGAAACCATAAGAGGGATTTTTCTTGTGTAAATACGCTGTTATTCTTGCGAGAAATCTTGTAATATCAGTATGTGCAGGAAACTTAGTGTGTCAAACACAAAGAAGGGGGATTTGATGATGAGAAATCCGAAGAAGTTTATTGCCTGCACTTTGGCTTTGACGATGTCTGTATGTTCGCTCGGTATCGTCGGATGCGGCAAGAACCCTGAGAGATCTAATGAAGTGATATCTGCCGATTCCGAATGGTATACCATGGAAAAGCATGAGCTCGTACTCGATTATGACACGGCAGCGTTCGACTATCTTTACAGCAGTACTCTCGGAAAGGCCGGAGATTATTACGTTATAGAGACTACGGGTAATTATACGATACCTTCGGATGTCGACTGGGGAAATCTGAACTATACCGACTATATCGCCGATTATGTTGATATCTTCGATGAACACGGTAACCATGTTGATTCGATCGATCTTAACGAGGCGGTCAGGGATTCAGGTATCATTGAAGGCTATGATGCTTCTGAGACAGACCTCGCGGACGAGGAGCAGGAAGAAACAGAAGCTCCTGACGCGCCTGCTGTTTTTGATCTGGGGATCGTAAGAATAAACGGTGATCATATAGAAGTAAAAGTTTCCGTGTATAACCACCAAGACTATGATCATTCGGCAGATTACATACTGGCTGTCGATCCCGCTACGGGAGCAACTTCTTATGAGATAACAGAGGCAGAAAATGATAACGGCGGATACAGCGAAGGGATCGTGAGCATCGGCGAATATCAGGTGAATAAGATATGGTCCTCCGATTCTTATACCCTTAGCATCTCCGACAGTACGGGCATTGTCAATTCTATCGATCTCGCGGAGAAGCTTCCCGGTGTAACGATCAGTTATATCGATGCGATCTTAAGGATCGATGAAGATTCTCTTCTTGTTGCGTATTACGATCATGGTACGGTGGGTAATGCCGACTTCTTTACCGTTAATGTTCAGACCGGTGAAGTTAAGCAGGATGAGGACGGTGAGTACAGCTGGCTCAATTACTACAGAGTGTATGATATCTCTTATTATGAAGGGATCGGTAATGTGCTGCTTAACGATGACGGTATACAGGTCATCGATTTTGACAATAAGGTCTTGTCGGAAGTATTCAGCTTTAACTGTTGTAATGTAAACAGATATGATATCTCCTGTATGAAGCTCGTAGACTTTACGGAAGAACAGATCTCGTTTGTCGGTACTGTATACAGAGGTTATACCGATATCACCGAACTTGCTGCTCCTCAGCTGATCGTCCTTACAAAGGCTGACACCAATCCTAACGCAGGCAAGACCATCCTTACTGCGGCATCGATATCCGGTATCGATTATGCAACGAGTGAAGCGGTAAGTATCTTCAATGAAAATGATCCCGACTATTATATCCTGTTCGACGATAAGTATAAGACGGATAAGTTCCTGGAAGATGTCGACTTCGGCGACGGCGGACAACCGGGGAGAGCTTATGACGCGGCAGCCGCCGAGCTCGGCAATCAACTTACCGTAGATCTCATGGCAGGTGACGGTCCCGATATCATCTTCGGCGCATCGTTTATTTCTCAGCTCAACAATGACGATTATCTTCTTGATCTTGCAGATGAGATCGACACAGACGGACTCTTTGCTAACGTTATCGAATCCGCCAAGAACGGTGATAAGCTCTATCAGATTCCTCTTACGTTCGGTGTAACCGGCATTGCCGTTCGTAACGATGCTCTCGAGGACGGTCAGACGGGATTCACTTTCGATCAGTATGCTGATTTTGTAAGCACGACGTGTAACGGTCACGATCCTCTCGCTATGGATCAGACAGAGTTCTTTATCATGTGCATGGAGGCAATGAGCGAACAGTTTATTACCGAAGAAGGCAAGGTCAGCTACGATAATGAGGCTTTCAGAGCTTTGGCCGAATATACCAACGACAACGTAATACCTCCCATAGATACCGGAGATGATATGTATGAGGTATACAGCTCAATGGAAGACGATATGGCTATGTATGGAGCTGTACGTTTTGATCTGAGTTATTTCGATGCATTTGTCCAACTTATGGGGAGATACGCAAATGAGTCTACGATCGTCGGTCTTCCTTCTGTTGACGGCAGAGGCCCCTTGCTCTCCGTAAACATATCTGTTGCGATCTCTTCACAGACATCCGAAGCGGATGCGTGCGTAAGGTTTGCTCAGAGCCTGTTGACTACGGATATCCAGGAATACTATGCCGTAACCTTTGACGGTTGTCCCATCAACATAGAGGCATTCGAATCTTCTTCGCGTAAGGCTGTCGATTACTACAATGAGATAGAACGTTCGGGCTCAGGCTATGGGCTTGCCGTGTCGGGAGAGGCAGTATGCGACTATAGTGTAATAGATAACTATGAAGCGATGATAGATTCCTGCTCATCAGTGTCTGCTGCCGATCCGGCTATTACGGTGATCATCAGAGAGGAGATGCCCGCATACTTCTCGGGACAGAAGACACTTGACGATGTTATCTCCATAATGGAAGACAGAGTTCAGACATTCCTTTATGAGCGTGAATGAAGCTTTAGTAAAAAATCAGAAAATATATTATCCCCTCTTACGTTTGACGGAAAATGTAAGAGGGGATATTTCATACATTTATGCCTGTTGTTTTTGTGAGGGATATTGTAGAATTGGCATATGCAGGAAACTTAGTGTGTTGAATATAAAAAAGGGGGATTAAGTAATGAGAAACCCTGGAAAGTATGTTGCCTGCATTTTGGCTTTGACGATGTCCGTGAGCTCGATTGCTGCCGTCGGGTGCGGCAATAACCCTGAGAGGTCTAATGAGATCGTATCTGCTGATTCTCTGTGGTATACCACGGAAAAGCATGAGCTCACACTGGATTATGATACATCTGAGTTTGATTACATCTACAGCAGCCCTCTCGGAAAAGTCGGAGATCTTTACGCCATAGAAACTTCGGGCAGTTACATGATGCCTCTCGACGCCGATTGGGAAACTGTAAATTATTCCGACTATATGGCGGATTATATCGATGTCTTCGACGATCAGGGTAACCACGTCAACTCCATCGATCTTATGGATGCTGTCAGGGATTCGGGTGTTCTCGAAGCCTATGAAGCATACACACAAGAGTCTGATCCTGATGAGTCCGATTCCGAACTTGCGGATGAGGATACTGAAATATCCGCTGCCCCCGTCAGTTTCGATCTGGTAACAGTAAGTACACACGGTGATGATATCGATGTAATGATATCCGTATTCGATTACCGGAACTACAACCGCGCGACCATGTACATGTTGGCCATCGATCCCGTAACCGGAGAAACCTCTTACGAGATAACAGAGACAGAAAATGATAACGGCGGATACAGCGAAGGTATCGTGAGCGTCGGTGATTATCTGGTGGATCGAATATGGAGCTCAGGTTCCTATTGTTTGAAGATCTATGACAGTACAGGTCTTATTAATACCGTCGATCTCGAAGAGGATCTCTCAGGCGAGATGATCAGTTATATCGATGCGGTCTTCTGCGCGGATGAGGATGTGCTCCTTGTCGCATATAACGTTGGCGGTCCTGTGGGTAATGACAAATATATTACTGTTAACGTTCAGACCGGCGAGGTCACGAAGGACGATGACGGCGAATACAGTTGGATCAATAATTACGGAGCGTATAAGGTTTCTTACTTTGAAGGTATCGGTAACGTTATCCTTACGGATGACGGTATCAGGGTCCTCGACTTCGACAATAAGACTTTATCGGATGTATTCAGTTTTAATTGTTGCAACGTAAACAGATATGATATCTCTTATATGCAGCTTGCAGAATACACAGAGGATGAGATCTCGTTTATCGGTACGGTGCCCATGGGAAATACCGGTATGAACGAACTTACTGCCTCTCAGTTGATCGTCCTTAAGAAGGCTGACAGCAATCCTAATGCCGGTAAGACGATCCTTACCGCCGCATCGATATCATCTGTCGCTTATGCAACCTGCGAAGCCGTATGCTCCTTTAATGAGACAGATCCCGACTACTTTATCATATTTGATGATAAATATAAGACTGATAATTTCATCGAGGCTGTTGACGTCAGTGACAGTGAATCAGCAGGCAGAGCATACGAGAATGCAGCTGCCGATCTCGGAAATCAGCTGACGATAGATCTTATGGCAGGCGATGGTCCCGATATCATCTTCGGCGCATCCTCTTTTTCTCAGCTCAATAATGATAACTATCTTCTTGATATCTCTGACAGGATCAACACCGACGGACTCTTTGCAAATGTTATCGAGGTTGCCAAGACGGGCGATAAGCTTTATCAGCTCCCTCTTACATTCGGTGTTACCGGTCTTGTTGTTCTCAGTGAGAACCTTGATGCGGGGCAGACAGGTTTTACTTTTGATCAGTATGCTGATTTCGTAAGCACGACGTGCAACGGTCACGATCCTCTTTCTTCGGATCAGACAGAGTTCTTCATTATGTGTATGGATGCTATGAGCGAGCAGTTCATTACCGAAGACGGTAAGGTGGATTACAACAACGAAGCGTTCAGAGAATTAGCTGAGTATACAAATGAAAATGTAATACCTCCTATAGATACCGGAACCGGTATGGATGACGGGTTCGGTTCGACCGTAAATGATATGTCGCGTTACGGAGCTGCCCGTTTTGAATACAGTTACTTTGATGCATATATACAAATTCTCGAAAGGTACGCAAATGAATCGACTATCGTCGGTCTTCCTTCCATCGACGGAAGAGGTCCCATGCTCTCCGTAAATTCGTCTGTTGCCATCTCTTCGCAGACGGCTGAAGCGGATGCGTGTTGGAGATTTGTAGAGAGCCTTCTGTCTCCGGATATCCAGGAATTATATGGAGCCGGTTGGGACGGATGTCCCGTCAATATCGCGGCATATGAATCATCCTCACGAAAGGCAGTAGATATCTACAACGAGCAGATGAGATTGTTCGCCGCCTATTCGACAACAGGAATTACGGAGATGGACTACGCTGTTGTAGACAGGTATGAGGCAATGATCGAGTCGTGTTCTTCGGTATCTGCAACCGATCCTGCCATCACGGCTATCGTCAGAGAGGAGATGCCCGCTTACTTCTCGGGTCAGAAGACACTTGACGATGTTATCTCCGTAATGGAAGACAGAGTCCAGACATTCCTTGACGAGAGAGACTAAGATCAGTCTTAACGACAAGTAACAATTCCCCTTGCAGTTGTGGAAACTGTAAGGGGAATTTTATATATTGAAAAGGTTGTATCCAACTGTCATAAAGTAATGTAGAATACATTATATGTAAGAAGTTTTTCCTGTGTTGCATGATCCTGAAGGAGGGATTGCAGATGAGAAACTCGAAGAAGCTAGTTGCTTGTGCGGTGATCATTTCCGTGACGCTCAGTTCGTTCACTGTCGCCGGTTGCGGCAGGAAGCCCCGATCAAATCCAAAAATAGAAGCAGATTCCGACTGGTATAACCTCGATAAGGTCACGCTGGGGAGCGATATAGACCTGAGCGGTACCCAGTATTCTCAGACAAAGGTCCTGGGGAGAGTCGGGGACTGTTATGCATTATGGCACAGAGGAACATATCCTATCCCTTACGACGTAGACTGGGATAATATCGACATCAGAGAATATTCATTGATGCAGCTCGATTCATATGATCTCAGCGGCGGGCATCTGCATTCCGTTGATTATATCGATGCGGTCAGCTCATCCGGGTTGCTGGATGAAGCTGCGGCTCTGATGTCTTCCGATGACGAAGATGATCTCATTTCAGGGGATGATCTCATGTTTGATATCTGGGATCCGGAGATCCGTGACGACAAGGTTGCAGTCGGCGTAGAAGTCTATGGCGGTCCTGATTCGGACGCGTTGGGCTATGAACTGTATATCGATCCTGCTACGGGCGAAGTTACTTACGAACGACTGGAAGGCGCTGCACATGTTCTTCCTTCCGGAGCTGAAGGTACCGTATTGATGTCAAAGTTCGGTGAATATCAGATAAATGAATATATGGCCCATGACGATGACGGACAGGCCTATACAATGATAGGGGTTACGGACAGTGACCGTAATGTTACCGTGTTCGATCTTGCACAGCAACTCGAAGAGTACAGTATGGTGGCGATCAAGGGATACCTTGATATGGGTTCCGGTAAGATCCTTTGCATCTCGTTGGGAGAAGAATTATTCGGTCCTGATGACTACTATGTCTTAGATGTTGCTTCCGAGTCCATAACGAAGGTCACGGATGACCGGTATTCCTGGCTCGAGTCGGTCGACTACAGATCCGTCTCGTATTTTGACGGGATCGGTAATGTCATAATGGATAATTACGGCATCAAGGTGATCGATTTTGAGAACAGTACGGTCTCGGAATCAATGAGCTTTGACAGTTGTAATATCAACAGGAGCGATGTTCCTTACATGGATCTTATCTCCTATACGGAAGATGAGATAGTCCTGATAGGGTCCGGGTACATGATATCCGATCAGGATGCCTCCGGGGCCGACCTGGTAATGATCAGGCTCACGCGTGCCGATTCCAACCCCAATGCAGGCAAGACCATACTTACGGCAGCCGCGACAGGCAGCATAAACTATGCGATGAGTGAAGCCGTATGTACTTTCAATGAGACCGGCAGCGATTACTTTATTACCTTCGATCCGAAGTACACGATCGATCAGTACATGACCTCGGATCCGATGGCGGACATGACTGAAAATGATAGTGCGATACAGACCGATAATGCCTATTCTCAGCTCTCGGATCAGCTGGCGGTGGATCTTATGGCAGGAGAAGGTCCGGATATCATATTTGACAGCTTCAGTCTGTCGCAGCTCAATGATGATGCCTATCTCACGGATATGTCGGAATGGATCGACACGGGCGGAATGTTCGGCAATATCGTCGAGGCGTGTAAGAAGGACGGTAAGCTGTACCAGATGCCCCTTGCATTCGGTGTTACCGGTATCGTGACCGGGACGGAGAATGTTGCTCCCGGTCAGAACGGATTCACATTTGACGAATATACGGACTTCGTAAGTACCGTGTGTAACGGTCAGGATCCTCTTTCCATGAACCAGACGGAATTCTTTATCCAGTGCCTGGCGACGATGGATGATCTCTGCTACACGGAAGACGGTAAGATCAGTTACGATAATGATGCTTTCCGAGCTCTCGCGGATTTTACTTCCGAGAATATCTTCCCTGTCTATGATCAGACCTATGAGGATGTCATGTCCCTGGATAATGCGGGCGGCATCTATTTCCGGAAAGGTTCGTTTATATCTCTCATTGCAAGTCTTCGAGCCCGGATGAATGATGTATCCATACTTGGCCTTCCTTCGATAGACGGACGAGGTCCTCTTGCTTCGGTCGAATGTTCGGTCGCTGTTTCCGCTCAGTCTCCCGAGCAGGACGGCTGCAGGAGCTTCGTCGAGACGCTCCTTTCTCAGCCGATACAGGAATACTATGCGTATGACACCTGTTATTCACCGATAAGCGTAGCGGCGTTTGATTCTATCGCGGTGAAGATCATAGACGACTTCAATGAGGATATGGCTGTCTATGAGACTATATCGTCTCCCGCGGAACTTGCGATGAACGGTATCGATACCACAAGGATAGATACAGGTGTCATCGACGCATATAAGGAGATGATAGGAACGATCTGTTCCGTCGAGACTTCCGATGTCGCCAGGGATATAATAATCAGGGAAGAGATCCCGGCGTATTTTGTCCACCAGAAGGATCTCGAAGAGGTGATACCCGTCATAGAGAACAGGGTTCAGACCATGCTCGACGAGAGAGGCTGATACCGCCCGAAATGCACTTTATACGGCACCCTTCCGGACATTATGCGGGAGGGTGTTTTCTTAAGCCTCGCGTGGAATCTTTATCATTTTTTAAACGTTTCTTACTAAAGTGTTAGAACAGAAACCTATATAGAAGTATATAATCGTACTCGTAAAGAAATGGCAGTACATGGCAACATTACTGCGTCCCGATTCGTCTAAGATTAGAATCGAAAAAATCTATGCGGAATAAGGTAATTATGAGCAAATACACTGATCTAACAACTGCATCCGCGTCTGAGGTAAATGCCAAGACGGAGAAGAAGAATCAGATAACACCGGTTACCATAGATCCCTCGAGCAGAGCTACGCTGCTCGCTCAGAAGAAGAAACTCCATAAGATCAGAAGGATCCAGGAGTGGGGTCTTTTTACCGGGTATCTCACACCCAGCCTCGTCGGCGTTATGTTATTCTTCTTCCTTCCTCTTTTGCTCCTGCTCAAGACGTCATTCCAGAAGTCATCCACCAATACCGATTTTATCGGTCTTGCCAACTATGAGAGGGTACTTACTAACGAAGCGTTCAAATCCGCTTCTATCAACACTCTCACCTTCGCGGGACTCGCGGTTCCCCTTGCGGTGCTCCTGGCGCTCCTCCTGGCGCTCCTTCTTAATTCCGGTCTTCCCGGAAAGAGCGTATTCAGGAGTATCATCCTGAACCCCATGATGGTTCCCGTTGCATCGGTCGTTCTCATCTGGCAGGTATTCTTCAGCTATAACGGTGTCATGAACAGCTGGGGACTGTCCCATCTCTTCGGTGCGGAGAAGATAGACTGGTTCAAATCCGAATATGCCCAGCTCGTCATCCTGGTACTCTTCCTGTGGAAGAACTTAGGATATAACATGGTCCTCTTCCTTGCGGCGTTGAACAATATCCCGGGCGAGATACTCGAGTCCGCCATGATGGACGGCGCGGGTGCGTTTAAGAGATTCTTCGCGATCAAGATGCACTACTTGAGCCCCACGTTCTTCTTCGTGGCGATCATGTCACTCATTAATTCCTTCAAGGTATTCAGAGAGGTATATCTTCTTTCCGGAGATCACCCCACCGATAAGTTCTACATGCTCCAGCATTTCATGAACAACCAGTTCAAGAAGCTCGACTATTCTAAGCTCTCCGCCGGTGCCATCATAATGTGTATCGTAATGATCATCATCGTAGGCGGCTTGTTCTACGCTGAGAGCAAATTCGATGCGGATGTGGAGGAATAAGAGATGGATGCACAGATCAGAGCACAGAGACGCAGGGCGGCGACTCTCGCCAGACGTCATGTATATACGGAAGTACCTCCCATGACATCCTTCTTCGATGCGATGTCGGACAGCGAGAGGGATGCCTTCTTCCGGAAGGAGAAGATCCGTTCAGCAAGAGTCCTGAAGATACGTAAGGTAACGAAGACCGTAAGGATCAGCATATGCCTTATACTTGCAATAGCAGTAGCGGTGTTCGCGATAGTTCCGATCTTCTTTACCTTCCTTAATTCATTCATGTCATCTCCGGAGATCGCGGATAACTACGGTGTCATCTTCCAGAGCCTGTCGGGACACGCGGAGAACGGAGCTACATATCTCGATAAGATGCCCATGCTGAAGCTGGTGCCTCAGAAGGTAAGTATAGATCAGTATAAGAATCTGCTCTTCATGAGCCCTACTTATCTCTTTAAGTTCTGGAACTCGATAATACTCGTAGTTCCGATCGTAGCAGGTCAGATGGCAGTAGCGTGTCTCGCATCCTTCAGCTTTGCGAGATACAGGAGGAAGAGGAGAGAGGTATTGTTCTTCTCATACATAATCCTCATGCTCATGCCCTTCCAGGTCACGCTGGTTCCCAACTACATGATCGCCGACAAGCTCGGTATCCTTAATACCAACTGGGCGATCATCCTTCCCGGAATATTCTCGACGTTCAGTATATTCCTTCTTACTAAGTATATGAGACAGATACCGTCTGCTTATATAGAAGCCGCCAAGCTCGACGGCGCAACAGAGTGGCAGATCTTCACCAAGATCGCGCTTCCCACATGTAAGAGTGCTATCTTCGCTCTGACGATACTGCTCTTCATAGATTACTGGAACATGGTTGAGCAGCCGCTTGTCCTTCTTACAGATGTAGATAAGCAACCCCTGTCGGTATTCCTGTCACAGATCAACGAATCCGAGATCGGTATCGCTTTTGCCGCTTCCGCACTCTATATGATCCCACCGCTTCTGATATTCCTGTGGGGTGAAGAGTATCTCGTAGAGGGAATATCAAGATCAGGCGTTAAGTAAGAGAATGAGAGGAGATATACAAAAT
>JAEEGL011464947.1_pt1 | contig 11917 bp, 11 predicted proteins | sample 9134231 | NCBI WGS metagenome assembly JAEEGL01 (sample SAMN16246548, study PRJNA631951) | gut metagenome | biome: gut microbiome; feature: rumen; material: fiber-attached | host: Bos | place: Iran: Karaj | collected 2018-10 | reverse complement strand
ATAACGCATCCTCTCTCCGCCAGCAAGTACATGGCCTCAACTACACACATCCACAAGGCAATACCATAATATATTTTTTTCCAAAAAGAATAGAATATCTCCTTTCGATTAACCATGATAGTTTTCTTGAGAATCCACATGTTTGCCGCAGTGGCTATGGTAGAAATAATGAATACAAGTTTTATAGACTTCTCATCAATATGAAATGGTATTGCCAAGGCCAATGAGATTATTATGTGATTTACATAAATTATAATATAGTCATCATACTCATATTTTTCATCGATATTTGTAAGCCTTGCAAACACCATCGCAATAATAAACGTCAAGGCACATGCCAAAACTGAACTGAAAATAATAGCAGTATCAGTTCCAGATGCAAATCGCGAAGTAAACGCTGCAACAAGCATAAAAATATTAAGAAAACTAATATCTCTAATCGCACTCTTACGGTTTTCGCCATCTTTCGTGACAAAGTGCGCCGCACATATCCCAATCAAACCGACTAAAGGCAACACTACATAGTAATTCAAATATATATTTAATACTCTTTTGCCAATAGAAATACCGCTCATTGAAGCTGGGCTAATGCTTCGATCCCATTTCGTTAATTCAACTGATCCAAACGGATTCACAAAATAGAAAACAAGTCCGGCAATAACTAATCCAATTAAAATAATTGTCTTATCTTTCAGTGATTCTTTAAATTTGTTTACCATAATCTTTATCACTTTTCCTCGCAGTTTTCCCTAAAGCATCTTGATAACGTATAAATCTATCTCTGCCAAGACTCCCATTTCTGTACCATGAAATTTGCACCAGCGTTTAAAGCTATCGGTATTGCAATTCCCGCAATTAGATACAAAATCCACCATGTCCCTGTTTCGTACCGCACCGGAAAGGCAGCGGTCAAACATATTGGCTCTTTTTTTATAGTCACACCAATATAGTTTATTAGTTTAAAACATAGAAAATGCAAAATCACAATGCTCATTGTGTTTTGCCCTATATAAATCATCACTTTGTCAAAGAAGCGAGCTTTCCCTATAAAACATGCAATCTGATATACAAAGAACCAGCCCGCAGTCGATACAATCAAAAGAATTAAAGGATTTGTATAGTAGTTATCACCCAAGCTAACGATTACCCCTAATTTCTTGCATAAAGACAAAATAGTTGCTGAGATTATTAGAATGACACCTCTACTCGTCCAGCTAATATACTTTTCATATATATCGTATCGCTTTAAAGCCACTCCACCATTAAATAATACGTAATACGAAAAGACCTTATCCATTCCCTTAACAGCAAGCCCATTTATATGGCAGAGGAACCCAATTCCCAAAAAGAAAAAAGAAACGACTGTCTGAATTAAAAATGTGTCTTTCGTCTTTAGCGCTTTCTTAGCCAAATAATCCACATAGCAGTAAGTAATAGAAAGTAAAAACAACGTTCCTATAAACCAAAACGCGCCTCCCAATTGAGTGCTCGTTAAGAAGAATACAGATTTCCCAATATTAATTAGTGTTTCCTTTGCTGTCATAGGATACGATAATATTGCCCATTTCCCCGAGATGTACTCTAAAAACACAGGATTATCTGTATATATATTAACTTTGATAAAATAATTGTGCAGGCACAAAAATAACGAGGTCCAGATAAAATATGGAAGCCATAGCGTCTTTATCTTTCTTTTTGTAAACCTGATTACATTTCTTATGTTATCCGACTTCTCTGACTTGTAACAATATCCAGATGCGACGAAAAATATGGCCATGTGAAACAAAAAAATAAAATCCGGGAGCGGTGCCCGGCAATGTCCCGCAACCATAAATATTATCCCTAGTGCTTTCAGTATATCGATATTAGAATTTCTTGTTTCAGAATTCAATTTGTTTCTCCTTAGTCTGGATTGTATGCGCCAACAGAATTCTTCAACAATATTATCATCAATTCGCCATTCCCTCTGAAAAAGCTGATTTTTGTGGGTGTTTTCCCTTTTGAAGGATATTCCCTTGTCACGGGAATCTCACATGCTTTCAATCCTATCTGCGATGCTCTAACAGACAAATATGCCAGCAATTCATATGTCATAAAAACATCACGCAGGGGCTGCACCCGTTCGTCCATAAGATATTTGGCCGAATACGCTCTGTACGCATTAGTTGTATCCGTGAAACGCTGATGAGCTGTTAATGAAATGATTGGTGCATGAATAAATTTGACCGATAATTCTCGGATAAATGGAGTGTTAATAGCTCTGCCTCCCTTGACGAAGCGAGAACCTTGAATAAAGTCATATCCTTCTTTTAACTTTTCAATAAACAGCGGAACATCCTCAATACTATCTTTGTTATTACCGTCTATTGTGATAATGCCCTTATATCCACGTTGCAGCGCCCACCAAATGCCCATCCTAAGCTGTGCGCCTTGTTTGCCAACATCTCGTTTTATGAGCAGTGTATTAACATCCAGCTCGCGAAGATTGTTCTCGTCTGTACTTCCGTCTGTTGATCCGCCATCACAAATAACTATGTCAGCAAAGGAAGGTACTTCATGTTTTTGGGCTCGTAATAATTCCTTACGAATCCTATCTCCCTCATTGATTATAGGTATCAAAACCACATAATCTTTCTTTTTTTTAAGGTACTCTATGCACTCAAACTTGGGCACTCCCAGTTGTTTATCATATATCATATCTGGTCTCCCTTTATAATCAATGCTTAGCCAAAAATCTCCTTAACATATTTCATCATCGACAAACAAAGTGTCAGATCATCTTGCCTACCCGCTTCTATGGAAACATACCCTTTGTAATCTGCTTCTCTTAGCAAACAAGCCAGTTCCTCGTGCAAGTTTCTTTTTACTATCGACCTTAGCCCCGGCTCGCTAACATGTACATGATGAATATACTTTTCATTACCTTTTAGGAGAGAAGTTTTCTCTCCGTTCTCCACCATGGCTCCAACATCTAGATTAAGACGAAATCCTTTTGAATCTACCATCTTAATCAAATCAAGCGCCTGTACTGTGGTATTAATAAAATTAGTATTGTAAATAGGTGGATTGGCCTCCAGAGCAATAACGCAATTATGAGCAAAAGCGTAATCGCCAATTCCCCTAAAGAATGGGATTGAAACCTCTGTTTTTACATCATCAGGTATAGATCGGTTTCTTGGGCATCCAAACACAAGATTCGTGCATCCAACAGCTTCCGCAAAATCAATAGCCTTTTTCGTGTATTCAGTCAGTGCCTCTTTCTCCTCTTCGCTACCGAAAATTTTCTCTGATCTGCCATACCATATGGATTGCATTGAAGGCACATCAAATCCATATCCTTTTCTAATACAATTAGCCCAGTTCCTTGCCTCATCTAATTTTTCATACGGCCGTTCAGGAAGTATGCGTGTCGGAGCAATTTCCAGCCCAGAGTAACCCAATTCCCTCATCATTTCGTAAACTATTTTATCGTTTTCAGCCACCCATGCAATGTTTGATATTGATAAGTTCACTTCTATTTCCTTCTCAAGCCTTAACGAAGTCTTTTATGTCTCTCAAAACAGATTCTTTACTGCAAATATATCCATCAGTTCCGCCAAAAACATCATTATAAATCGTCTTGTATTCATATTGGGCCGGTATACCACTCAATTCATTCACAAACGCATTTCCAGTCAAATACTCATATAATTCTGCGGCCGATACTGGCTCTGTGGCGGGATGCCATACCTTAATATTTTTTTTCAGAGCGGTTTGAATATCATCCCATAGTCTGGCAAGATTGTAAAACTGGTAAACACTTCTGCTGTCCGTAAAGTTCAATGCAGAAAAATTCAAAGTCCGGAACCTTTCCCTCAGCATTTCCTTGTCTTCATCATTGACATTTACCTTATAAAATCCATTGTTCTGTAAGGTATAATATCGTTTTAATTCCGCATCACGTCCGCACAGTTCATCAAACTTTTCTGCTTTTAGCATAAATGGAATAACGTTCATAAAGTCATATATAAAATTCTTTTTTATATTTTTTCCAAAAAGCCCGGGCAATCTTATTATTAGTGAATTGGGGTATTTATCCCTTACGCACTGTTCAAGGACATATCGATTGTATCCATACGCATGCAACCCCTCGGTTTCTATCTCGGAATTTTCGTCTACATCAACGGGTCTTTTGAATACATCTATAGTCGAAATGAGTACGAGGCGTTGGGGATTTATCTTCCTTATGTTATTTTCCGCCTGTTTAATTTGCTCCATATCCTTATCCGGAGCGTTGTTCGCAAGATATTTTTCTGCCCTGAGACCAGCATATATTAGAAGATCAGGTTTTGTGTTATATGCTTCCTCCACATTTTTTGAATTATAAACAGCGTCGATTCTTTCACCTGCGCTTGATAATATATTGCTTCCAACAAATCCTGTGTAACCAACTAGAGCAACCATGTCTTCCCCTTATTTTGTTAATTTCTCGATACTCTCGTAGTTGTAATGTTTCCGTTTAAACACTAGATTAACTATAAGCTGTAGATACTTTATGACAACAGTTAATATCCCAAATAAACCAAAGAAAGCAACAGAGAGAAACAATATAGTCGTTGTCCATCCCTCAACAGGAGATCCTGTTGCAAAGATTACGACGGCATAGGCTACCATAAATATGGACATCAGCATCATCAAAACAGTCATGCTCTTAGAAAAACTGTATCCAAAATTTGTAAATAATATCAGCGTGTCCGCAGCTAATCCTGTGCGATATTTATTCTCCCTCTTATCGTATGCTTTATTATCTGTTTGAAAAATTTGATATTTCACATTATCTGTGTTGAGCCCACAACCCGCATAAACCGCCTTCCTGTACGGAATGCTCTTGTTCATCGAACTCACTCTGTTTATCACTCTTCTACTAAGGATTCTAAAATTTTCCGTTGTCATATCATACGGTACATCTGAAAATTTATCGAACACCTTATAATACAGTCTTGATGAAATCCGAGATTTCTTGTCCGGTGACGCACTCACAATATCATATCCTTCAAGAGCGTGCTTATACACACTAATAATCATACTGGGCTGAAAATCCAAAACTGTACTATCAAACTCAAAGACAAAATCTCCTATGGATAAATCTACGCCCGCATCCATCGCAAGCTCAAGGCCATGAAAAAAACTCATGTTCACCACCGAAATACATGTTTTCTCGGTCCCTTTACTGCACTCCCTAATAATGTCTGTGCTTTTGTCCTCAGAGCAATCATTTACACAAATTATCTCTGAATGCTCAAAGTTAGTCTCCATTATCTCTATAATTGTTTTTAAGAACTTTTCAATTCTTTTTTCCGCATTATGTACATATATAACAGATGAAACAAAGTTCTTTTCCTTATTCTGCATTTTGCAATACCTCATCTAAATCATAGACAGTATTTATCTTTCCAGACAAAACCCCAATAAACGTGGGCTTTTGAGAATATGTCCTAATGACGGTTGGTCTTGAGTCATCTATTTCCGAACTCATAAGAATGGGTTTCATTGAAAACAGGGATTGTCTATATTTAAAATCATAATCGTCATTTAAATATTTTCTGGCTAAATTTGCCATATAGGGAAAGGCTGTTTCAGGCTTTCCAAAACACTCATTGCAGTTGCCAAGCTGTTTCGGAGTGCAAAGTCCTTTGCTTTTCACTTGACACGAAAACGAGGGTAAGGCATCATAACTTGTTTTATGCGGAGTAAAGGTAACTGACGTCAATGAGTGAAGTCCGGTTTTTCCAAATGGCATTATTGAAAAAAAAGGCCCATCCATAACTGTAAATCCGATATTTTTAAGTTTCTCATTAACATCGCATAAAATTATCTCACATAATTCATACTTAATAGAATACTTTTCTAATCCGGCCAATTCTAGTATTTGATTAATACCGGCATACGTAGCGTTAAGGATAAAGCCGGATTTATACTCTATTCCATTCTTATCTCGAATGGTATAAGAATCCGTATTTTTATCTATCGATTCTATTCTCACACCATATTTTAGTTCCACTACATTAGGATGTTCTTCAAGTTTTCCTATAAAATAGTCTCTTAATAACACCGCATCATAAGTGTATTCCCTTGTTCTAAACGCACCATCGCACATCCCCTCTTTGAAATACTTGCCAGCGTGTAGTTCCTCACAAGGAATATTTGCAGCACGGCAAAATTCCTTGAATTGTTTTCCGTCTGACCATGAGTATTGACTGGATGTTGCATATATTTGATCAAACTCTTTATTTATACAGAAAGAATAATCGTCATTAAATCTTTCAAAGTATCCTGCCGATTTCATCGCCGTTGATATCGACCTAGGATAGTGGTACCCTTGGTGTACTCTCGCCTGGTTTATATAAGTTGCCCTTTTAAAAGGTGCGTCATCGCATTCGAGCACAAGAATTTTTTGACCCCTTTTACAGCAAAAAAGAGCCGAATACAGACCATATAATCCAGCACCAATTATTATCTTATCGTATGTCTCCGCCATAATACCCACCAATATAAATTCTTCCCACGTCCCGTGAGCATTCATATTTTATCATATTTCTTCTTCTCTATGATTGAGAGCAATCACCAGATATATTGGCATGCATAGAAAGAGCGCATAAATGTACCTGAATTCAGCATACACAGGTGTTGCAATAATCAATGTCCCCCAGTAGAAAATTATTGGTAAGAACAAGATAATTTTCTTGTACTCTTTCTTGAATGCGCACAAACCAGCAAGGGCGAATAAAGTCCAAACAAAAAAACCGATACTCTTCAAAATCCCAATAACAGGAATCTTATACATCCAATCTGAAACATACCATTTTATTACTTTACAAATACCAACCGGCAAAAGAGGGGTATTTCTTATAGGCATCTGTGTATCCCAAACCCCTTGAGCATATTGGTATCTCTGGACGTCCGGGTTGTAGTACCCTTCTGTCTGGTTTACAAATGCTTCTAAATAAAATCCCGGGTGTTTTAATCCAAGTTTAGTCCATAGTTTAATGTACTCTGCCTTATTGTTTAATATAATCTCCCCGTTTCCACGTGCGTTAAGGAGGTTTTTAATCGGATCCGAGCACCTGGGATCATACACATTTGGAATTTCATTTATATCTATGACATTCTCTATCAGCGTCTTTTCCTCAGTGCTTAGTTCTCCTCCTTTTACAACCACATTTGATATCTGCTGTAAAGGAATCGATAATGATTCTGCAATAGATGGACTGCTGACATTAAAAGCACTAAAAATAGGTCCCCTGGTAACAATCGATAATAGTATTACCAAAAACAAACTTATACATACTGTTTTTTTCTTTTTCCAGAAAACAACAATCAGGAATGGAAACGAAGCAATGTAGGCATACCATCCATTGTTTCTGAACATGCAAACAATAAAGCCTGATAAAATAATTAGCGAGAGGTTTGTGGTTTTTTCCTCCTCTATATTCTTCCACAAAACAGCTATAAGCAGGGCAACGGCTGCGGAAAACAGGGTGTCTTTCCACATGTTGTCGGACATCATCAGATTTATCGGCATTACCGCAAAGTAAGCGTATGTCAAAATCAATACGGTTTTCCTCGCCTTCATCTTATACATGATATACACAATATACGTGTAAATCGCCGTGACAATCACTTCCTGAAGTGCAATATACGTTGCAACCAACGCATTAAGGCTATCTGTAAATCTTGATACAATCCATAGGACGCCCTGAATCATCCAAGTTTGCACAACCGGATGGTGGTTTCCATATTCTCGATTCATAGCCTGAAGAATTTGGTGCGTTGAATCGCTAATTACGCATCCAGGAAAAAAGCATAAATAGACAGGCACTTGACACGCGAGCATAATAAGCCAGTAAAGTATCCATTTCTTTTGGGGAATACCATCTGTGTTATCTTGTGTGTTTAATCCCTTGTTTTTTAAACAGCTGTACAAAAAGCTCAGCACATTCCTGACTAGAAGCCAGGATCCAATCATAATAATCAATAACGCGATGAGTTTTTCAAAAGAGTTTAGCTCGTACGAATGAAGAACCTGTGTGCCGTGAAGAATAATAAACAGTGCTATGATGGCAGATGTAATGCCTATGCATATGTTCTCGCTTCTTTCAACTGACCTTTTCTCTTTGAAGAAAAACCATATTCCCACAATCAATAAGAGCGACAAAGCATTTGTCACTCTTATTTCTTCTAAAAGCATAACTGAAGCAGCCGAAAGAATCGTTGCGGCTGCCAGTAAAATATATTCCTTTTTTTCTTTTACAAAGTCAAACAATGGTCTCATCTAAGTATGCCCGGATTATTTTCCCTTGGTTTTTGCAATCTATTTCACCCAATTCTTCATATAAACCGAATACGCTCTGCTTCTAAGTTTTCTTGAAAGCAAGCTAATGTAATACTCATATTTCTTCATGCCGTATTCATCTTTATACTTATTAACCAAATAAACATGCTCTTTGTAGTACTTGGAATCTTTTCCCAGAAAGACGTTACCGGTATTGGAATCATGGCGCAGTCTAAAGCAGTTTAGTTTTTCCGGGATGACATACACTAGGCCCTTGGCAGAGATTCGAATCCAAAGGTCAAAGTCGAGGATGTAGTGATATGCCTCATCGAAACCTCCAACTTCATCAAATGTGTTTCTCCTAAACATTACAGCTACGGGCATTCCAAAATGATTTGCCTCTATAAGAGAAATCCTTGATAGCTTTCGGCCATCAATGATTCCTTTTTTTCTATATCTAGGAAATGTGCCTATCTCCTTATCGCTTGAATCGATTAGGATACTGTCATTAATTGTCATTACAATGTCTGGACACTTTGTGATGTAAGCCACTTCTTTCTCAATTGAGTCAGGCAAAAGAATGTCGTCTGCACACACAAGTTTAACCAATTCACCTTTTGTTTCTCTGACACACTTGTTCCAGTTGCCGACCATACCAAGATTCTTTTCATTGCGAATGACTCTGACCCTGTCATCCTCAATCTTCTTGAGGATTTCGTAAGTATCGTCGGTCGAATTGTCATCGACTATGACAAGCTCGATGTTTGTATAGGTCTGGTTTAGGATAGAATCTATTGTTTTTTCAATCACATCTCGATTGTTGTAGGCCGGGATGCATATGCTCACTAATGGGGTAGTCATAAATATATCCTTTTTTTGTATTAGAGCAAAAAAAACACTCCAATGTTTATTATAACAGGATAGGGGAAATTTGCGTAGAAAAAGCCTCGAACTTTTTAAAGAATCGAGGCTTTGATATCTAAGACTTTTTAGTTGTTCGGTTATTCTTCTATTACTGTTCCGCCGTATTTTCCGACTAAATACATGGGGCCGTAGTAATCGATGTCTTCGCTGTATTCTGCCTTGCCTGCAGGAATAACAACATTGTAGGTTTTCCCATCATATTCGAAGGTTAGGTCTACTGTTACAAGAGGATTATTGGTGAGGGCCTTCATAAAGTACTTATCAAGGGTGGTTACTTCCGCTTTCTTAGGGATTTTTACTGTAACTGCCTCCTTGGCGTTCTTGATAAACTCAATTCTTTCAACGTTTGTCAATTGATAGTCAAAAGCCGCTCTCTCATCCGGTGTCATTTTGATGTAGAAATCGTTGGGTGATAGGGTCCAGCCTGTAGCTGCTTGTGCTGATGATTGGCTTATACCGATGCAGAGTGCGATACACATTGCAAGGGTTAATAATGCGCTAATTAATGCTTTAGTTTTCTTCATTTTCTGATTCTCCTTCCGTGAGGGAAAATATGTATACTTGTGATAATGTTATAGAACTTTTTGACACTGATGTCAATAATTTTCAGAAAATTTTAAGAAATGGCATCGTGCGGCTTTATGGCTGGTTATATATCATCAAATAACAAAATGTTGATTCATCAACATTCCGAGTTCGCAAAATGTCCATCTATCAACATTTTGAGCGTCCAAAATGTCCGCCAATCAACATTTTGTGATTTTTTGTAGAAGATTCTGCATCAAGTATTGTCAACATATGGATTCTTCACTTTTTTCTTTCCCTTTTCTTTCTTGCAAATTCTCTCGATGTTTCGCTGAATACACGCGTCTCGGTTGTGTTGAAATAATTCTTCTATTTCCTTGTCACTCCGCATTTGATTCATTGAAGGGATTAGATTTGCGTCATAATATGATAGCAGTGTAGTTATAGATGCGCTTGCTAGTGCAGACAAAAATCTTGTGTTTATGGCTGGGGCCGGCCCATCTTCGCATGGATATCTCCAGTCCTCAAATGCATATGAACTCAGCATGAGTTCCTCTGCAAACTGTTCTATTTCCTCATAATCAGGGGCCTCTTCTCGTACATGACCCATTATTTCTAACTTGAGCGAATCCGGTATCATATTAAATAAATTCAGCAAATTATGCTCTTTTTCATATTCTATTCCATTTTTGTATAGTATCGCTTTAAGAGTTATTTCCACAGAGAATGCACCATTTACCAACATCGGTATAAAAAACAGCATATTCGTTTCACCATCTAGATACAGTTTTTCAAGCGCAATAAACGCATTATAAAAGGATTTGGCTTCATATACTAAAAATTTTTCCCCTCCCATTTTTCCCCTTTCTACCGCGAAGTTTTTTTAATGGTTATCATTTTGTTTTCCTAGAGGCCTTCTGTGATAAGGCACTCCCAGCTACTGACTTGGACGCTTTACTGGTTCTTCCGTCACGCAAAATCTTTGAAGCTGTTTTAGCCACTTTGGCTGATGTTTGCTTACTGTTTTTATATGCCATTTCTCCATTCTCCTTTCTAGATGTTGTGGGAACATTTGTTTGCCGCCTCTATATGCAGTATATATTTTGTTTATGATTAAGTCAACATGAAAAATACTGAAATTATTAGTTATATTTTCAATAAAATAAGGATCCGAATTCGATAACTTACGAAAAAGAGAAAAAAAAGGCCCGCACACGTGCGGGTCTAACCATCAACTCTCTATCTTTCAAATCCACCTTCCACAATACCCCTCAACCACCTCATAAGCCTCCTCCAAAAACCCTTCTATACTCTCTTTCCTCTCATAACATTCCTTAACAAGGTCCATTATGCTCTCTCCCGTTCCCTCATCCTTCTCATAGAACTGGGGGTAGGCTTTGTTTTCATAGATTGTATACTTCTTGACGCTGGGATCATTCAGAGTAGGATCAACGATTATTTCTTCCAGAAACCACAATGGGTCGGGCCACAGTTTCTCCTCGAGATTACCACTATGCATCGCATTCCATTTCTCAAAGAAAATCATATGGTTGATTTCATGGACGGCTCCCGAGAAAACTCTCTCCTCATCCTGATAGGAAACATAGAAGCATTTATCTTTTGTGCTTCTTGGGTAGAAGGGAAGATATCCCACAAAACATAAAATTTCCGGATTGGATTCCGACCATTCATAATTGAAAAGCTTACACTGAGCCTCGATAAACTTAGGAATAAACGAATCAAACTTCTCCTGGAAGTACTTGATTCGCTCTTCTATCTCAGCGTGCTTCCCCTCAAGCCTTGCCATTACAGCGTCTCTGACTCTCGCGGCTTTCTCACTCTCGGTCCTGGAATCATTTATATCCTTTAACTCAGGGTAGAGTTTTATGGTTTTCTCAAAGAAGGGTCTGGTAGTGTTACCGGACCCTTCCTTCTCAAGATAGCCAATTATAAACTTTACATTTTCCTCCGGATCAATCGGAAGAACTCTTAGCTTTGGCAAAAACATACCTTATCTCACAATCTTCTCAAAATCTGCCTTGGGATGCTTGCAGATGGGGCAGATGAAATCATCGGGTAATTCCTCGCCTACCCATTCATAACCGCAGATTCTGCAGCGCCAGATGGTCTCACCCTTAGGGGTTGTGCCAACTGCTT
>JAEEGL017177721.1_pt1 | contig 11918 bp, 5 predicted proteins | sample 9134231 | NCBI WGS metagenome assembly JAEEGL01 (sample SAMN16246548, study PRJNA631951) | gut metagenome | biome: gut microbiome; feature: rumen; material: fiber-attached | host: Bos | place: Iran: Karaj | collected 2018-10 | reverse complement strand
TACGGTAGGTACGAAGGTAGGACTATCCATGTCCACCTCCTGTCGCCTTTTGTCTTGCGCCATACAGCTTAGAGCCATCAGCCCGAAGCCCGTCAATATCAACATCTTCCGTTTCACGCCACAAAAGTACGAATTAATGGTTGAAACGCCAAAAAAATTTGCAATTCTTATTACTATTACTATTGCATATACTGCGAAGGAGTGATACCTGTTTTCTCTTTGAATTTACGCTGGAAGTAACTACGGTCTGTAAAACCACAGTGATTAGCTATCGCCTCATTAGTCCAGTCGGGATGTTCTTTGATAACGCATTTAGCCTCCTCTATGCGCAAATCGGTCATCCAGTTGGCATAAGTAGTGTCATGCTGTCTCAACCATGCCGACAGAGCATAGCGAGGCATACCGATAGATTCGGCAGCAGCAGGCATTGTCAACCCATTCTGGCGATACCCTCCGTTAGCTATCCATTGTTCGATGGCTGCATACGTATGTTGCGTCTTTTCGTTGTGCTCCACCACTTCCTCATTATCCTCTGCCTCCTTGATTCTCATAGGTACTGCACTAACCACATAACTACAGAAGCTGTCAACCTGGAAGAAGATACCACCGAAGAAGATGATAGCGAACAACGCCAGTCCCTTGCTCTGCACAAACATCAGTAGTGGAACCATGATAGCCATCACCATCAACACCACCCAACTCATTCGCATCCAGCACAGCATACCATCGGTGTCGCGGTCATAATAGTTTTGCAGTGTGCGATGCATGGCGCGCAGGGTGACAATATTCTTTAGAGTATAATACCCTTGCATGATGAGATATAATATCGATGATACCACTTCTGCCCGGTGCAGTTCTAAGGTATCGCTCCATAGAGATTGACCATCAATAATAGCAGCCACTCCCAACATAGCCAACACCAATAGCCACACGATGCCACCCATCACCTTCTCCATCATGGTGATTCTTCCTTGACGCTGCAGGTAAAGCATAGCCAACGACATAAGCCAGCTACTGGGGATAAACAACACCAAATTGAGAAACACCGCCTGGGTTACGCCCATCGCGCGTAGTCCAAGTTTAAACTGTAACAAAAACTGCACATCAAGCAGTAAAATTCCAATTACTATCATCCACCGAGCTACATCCATCACAGCATTTACTGCCACCTTTTTGGGTAGCAGCAGTAGCTTTAGCGTTAATAGCGTCAGCAACACAACAGCAGAAAATTGCATCAATTCCATTTCAATAATCAAGGTCAATCGAGTGCAAAGATACAAAATTCTGTGTAAAAAGCAACAATTTTTGTGTAATTTATGCAAATTTACACACACAATATCCATAAATTTAACACCATTGTTGTATTTTCCACACCTTTATTATAAAAAAATAAGTACTTTTGCGACCGATTCAACCAAACGACATATAAATATATGAAAAATTACAGCAATAGTAACGTGTGTCCTATGAAATCAAAAATCATAGGTTACCACGCTATTGTTGTATGAAATAATCACCATAAAATTTTAAATATAGATTCACCATAAATAACTTTATTAACATTAACAATGAAACAAAAACGATCTTATTCCTTGGCAAGAGCAGCGATGACGTTGTTCCTTGTCATGCTCACCTCCATTGCGTCGTGGGCAACGGGTGGGACGCTTGCTGGTAGTGGTACGAGCAGCGATCCTTACGTGATTGTTGATGCCAATGACTGGGGAACCTTCGTCAACTGGATCAACAACAGCAATAGCACTTATGCCAGCAAGTACTACAAGCTGGGTGCTGACATCACCATCTCTTCGATGGCGGGAACCAAGAGTGGAAGTAGTACTCTTATCCCGTTTAAGGGAACCTTCGATGGCGATGGCCATACGATAACCCTTAACAACCTAAGCGCAGACAACGAGTTCTGTGCTCCCTTCCGCTATGTTGACGGTGCTACTTTCAAGCGCATCCACACCACCGGAACGGTTATTGCAGGTTCTGACAAATCCAAAGACAAGTATCGCACTGGTCTTGTTGGTGATTGTAGAGGTACAACCACCATTACCAACTGCTGGAGCAGCGTGGCTATTACCAGTGAGATCAACGAGGATGGTACCCACGGTGGTTTCGTAGGTGTTGTCAATGGCGGCACACTCACCATCACCGACTGTCTGTTTGATGGTAGCATCACTGGCACCAACACCTGGGCTAACGCAGGTTTTGTAGGTTGGACTGGTGGTTATACTACCAACATCACCAACTGTTTGATGTTAGGAACCATAAACGATAACCCCAAGAATGGTGCTACATTCATGCGTGGTAACGAAAAGAACAGCGTTGTTAACTCTGCTGATAACATTAAGGTTAACAACAGCTATTACAATGAGGCTCACGGAACAGTACAGGGTACTGCTATTGGCAGCATGACCAATGCTCAGCTGCTGACAGCGCTTGGCAACAACTGGGAAATCAGTGGTGGCAAGCTTGTTCCCGTTATGAGTACCAATAACCTCTCTCTCGCTACTGTTAGCGGACTGACCACACCTTATTATATATGGACAGGCAGCCCTATCGCTGTCAACTATACTGTAACAGATGTCGAAGGCAAGGTTTTGACCGAAGGCACTGACTATACTGCATCTTTCTCACCTGCTACCGTACAGGAGGTTGGTGAATACACGCTGACTATTACCGGTAAGGGTTCTTACACTGGTACCAAGGTTGTTACTTTCGAAGTACGCAGAACGCTTTATGGTAGCGGTACTGCCGCCGATCCTTATCTGATTGGTAGCGATATCGACTGGAAGACCTTTGCTAATTGGATTAACAATGAGAACACCACTTATCGCAACAAGTATTATAAGCTCACTGCCGATATCAATGTTACTACGACAGTAGGAACCAGCGAAGACAACTCCTTTAGAGGAACCTTCGATGGTGATGGTCACACCATGACTCTCGACCTGACTTCTGAGGGCGATTACTGGGCACCGTTCCGCTACGTCTACAATGGCGTCACTCTCAAGCGTATACATGTAGCAGGTACTATTAATACAAGCCACAGATACGCTGCAGGTCTTGTTGGCTATCAGAGATACAACCTGGATATCATTAACTGCTGGAACAGTGTAACTATTAACAGCAGCACTAATGAAAATTACCCTGACCATGGTGGATTCATTGGCTACGTATATGGAACTACCAACCTTACCAACTGCCGCTTCGACGGTAAACTTCTTGGACCTGACTCTAAAGCTTGCGGTGGATTCGTTGGTTACCAGTCAAGCGGCTATACCATCAACGTAACCAACTGTCTCTACGCTCCCACAGAAGTAACTGTAAGCACAGAAAACAACAGCAGCACGTTCGTGCGTATTAGCGGTACAACAAACATTACCAACAGCTATTACACTGAGACTTTGGGTACCGAGCAAGGTACTGCCGTTGGTTCTATGACCAATGCTGAGCTTCAGCAAGCCCTCGGTAAGGGTTGGGATATTATAAATAATAAGGTGGTGCCCGTACAGGACATCAAGAACCTGACTGCAGGTAGCATCGTATGCAACACCTTCTTCCCCTACACTGGTTCTGAGATTACGGTAACTCCTACCGTAAAGGATATGGACGGCAATACCATTGCCGCCGAGAACTACAGCGTCAGCTTCTCACCCAGCCCCGTACAGGTTCAGGGCAACTACACCATGACCGTTAACGGTAATGCCAACGGCTACAGCGGCACACTGACCCATCAGTTTGAGGTAGCCAACTACATCGCCGGTACAGGTACTCAGACTGATCCTTATATCATTGGCAGCACCGATGACTGGAACACACTGGCAGCATCTGTAGCTGGTGGTATCACTTACTCTGGCAAATACGTAAAGCTGACCAAGGATATCACCATTACAACGATGGTGGGTATTCGTGATGGTTTCCCCTTCAAAGGTAATTTCGATGGCAACAACCATACTATTACCGCCAATATCGTAAGCACAGCTACTGGTGATGACATGAACGAACAGGGTGTGGCTCCCTTCCACTACCTCAATGGTGCTACTATCAAGAACCTCACCGTTGCAGGTTCTATCACCTCTGCCAGCAAGTATGCAGCAGGTCTGGTGGGCTGGGCTACCAATTATTCGCACATCGACGACTGCGTAGTTACCGCTACCATCACCACCAGTGCCGACTATGCCGGTGGTTTTGTGGGTAGCATTTATACAACCACCAGTTCTAATATCTATTTCAATAATTGTGTCTTTGCCGGTACTATCAACAATACCAGCAGCGACGCTAATCGCAGAGCTGGCGGTTTCTTCGGCTACGGTAGTGGATACAGCTACTTCACCAACTGTCTGGAGAATGGTACCTATACCAACCTCACGCTGATGAACCCCAGAGGTGCACACAACTATTTCAGCAACGACAAAGTAACCAGCCTCTATTATGTCAATAAGATTGGAAATACCGACAAGTATATAGCAGATGGTTATGGTTGCCATCAGGTTACGAAGACCGCTCCTACTAAGGATATCTATCTGGCTAAAGCCATCCATGGCTATGACTTCTATCAGCCCGTATTGGTTACTGGCTTGTATGAAACCTATCCATACAATAATAATGAGGAAATAGCCCTCAACTATGCGCTGAAGATTGACGACAAGACGTTGACCAAGGACACCGACTACGAGGTAGCCGTATCTCCTGGTGCTCCTGCAGCTATTGGCAACTACACCATCACCTTTACCGCTAAGGCTGGCAACGAAACTGGTTATACTGGTGCAGCCGTCCGTTCATTCCGCGTGATGGAAGGTGAGAACCTCGATGGTTATGTATTTGTTACAGAAGGCGAAGGCGATGATAAGGTATATCTCATCAATGACGAGAGCGACCTGCAGCGTCTGGCTGCTTATGTAAATAGCGGACACAATGCTCAAGGCAAGACCTTCAAGCAGAATGCCGACATCACGCTGGCTGCTGCACATACATCTATCGGTGGATACATTGACGGTAACTACAGATATTTCTATGGCATCTTTGATGGTAACAACAAGGCTATCACAAACTTGACGATTAACAAGCCATCATTCAACTATCAGGGTCTATTTGGATATACCAGCAGCGCTGTTATCAAGAATGTAAACCTCGTTAATTGTAATATCACTGGTAAGAGCTATACAGGTGGTATTGCTGGTAATTCTTCTGGCACCATTCAGAATTGTCACGTTAGTGGTACTATTGCAGCAACAGTTGCCGAAGCCACTTACCACGGTGGTATCGTAGGACATGCTACAGGTACAACTATCACAGACTGTACCATGACTGGTGCTGTTTCTACCTCTGTAAGCAACGACTACTATGGTGGTATCGTGGGCCGTGCAGGTTGGGATGTTATTTTCACTTCTTGTGAGAATGCAGCAGCCATCTCTGGCGATGGTGAGAGACATGGTGGTATCGTAGGCGATGACGATGCCAGCAGCAATAGATACAATCTTTGTTTGAATACCGGTACCGTAGCAGGAACTAACTATGTAGGTGCTATTGCCGGCCAATATTATTGGACAAGTAATTACACCAATTGCTACTATGCAGCTCCTTGTACTGTAGCTGCACTCGGCTATAGCGGTGGCGCATCCAATTATAACGGAAATGCCGAGCGTGGATACATCGTCACTGCAGGCGACCATATCAATAACATTGTTGCTGCCGAGACGGGCGTAGTAACCAGTGTACTCAGTGGCAAGAAGTATTACAAGAAGGGTAACTGGACACTGACACTGACACCCGACCTGACCGATGTAACATTCGTTACTTATGCTTGCGAAGGTGGTACACTGACCAACCTGGAAACTGTTGATGGCGACCATGTGCTGACCATTACCGACAAGGATGTTACTATCTCTGCCATCGTCAGCAGCAACAGCGGTATAGATATGAGCACCGTTAACGTTGCACCTATCGCCGATAAGCGCTGGAAGGGTAGTGATCCTGTTATCCCTGCAGTGACCGTCACCAACGGCACCACTCCGCTCGTATTGGGTACCGACTACCTCGTAGAAGGCACCAACAACACAGCTATTGGTACGGCTACGCTCACTCTGACAGGTATCAACGGCTATAAGGGCACAACGACAAAGACCTTCAATATCGTTGACCTCGACTTGCTGGATAACACCAAGAGCAATAGCTCTGAGAACCCCTATCTGATTGCAACAGAGGAAGACTTGGAGGCATTGGCAAGCATCGTGAACACGGATGCTCGCAGGGGTGGTTACTACAAGCAGACAGCTGACATCACCCTCACCGAGGAGCATACAGCCATCGGCACAAACAATTCTCCTTTTGAAGGTCGTTACGATGGTGACAACAAGACCATTAGCGGATTGTATATCAACAAGCCTGATGCTAATTATCAAGGATTGTTCGGCAGAGCCAGGAATTCTCGTGGCATCATAAATGTAGTCATCGTTGATTGTGATATTACTGCAAATAGTTATGTCGGTGGTGTTTGTGGATACTCATACGAGACCAATATATCCGATTGTAGCGTAAGTGGAGCCATCAAGGCTGCTGATGGCGTTGAAGCTAACTATCATGGAGGTATCGTTGGTTACCTTGATTATTACAAAATCAGTAACTGTATCAATACTGCCAGTGTAACGGGCAATGGCAATTATAATGGTGGTATTGCCGGAGAAATGTGGAGAAGCACCGCTGAGAATTGCTTCAATGCCGGCATCGTTGAGGGAACCTCGTATGTAGGCTCTATAGTAGGTTATAACTATTCTGGCACATTTACCAACAACTACCACACGATGGCTACCACTGGTGGTATAGGTACAAACGATAGTGCTACAGGTACTGACCAGACTGGTGCTGAAGTGGTAGTGAAGATTACTGCAGCTGATGGCGTTACACTGACATTGCCTACAGAGCCCAACTATGTTTGGAATGCAGAGGATCTTTACAAGAGCGGTACAAAGGTAACACTAAACTATGCTGTTCCTGACGGCAAGGTATTCGACCATTACACTGTGAACAGTGGTGAAATCAGCAATGCTGGTATCATTGATGGCGAACATACGCTGACTGGCTTCAGTGAGGACGTAGTTATCACAGGTAGCTATGCTGACAACATCATTGACCTTGCAACTGCAGGTGCCGTGATTGCCGATATTGACAACCTGACCTATAATGGCGGCGTTCAGCATCCTGTTCCTGTGGTTACACTGGATACAGAGACATTGGAAGAGAACAACCAGTACACTGTTAGCTATAGCGATGGCTGTACCAATGCAGGTACTTACACCGTTACCGTCACTGGTTCGGGTCGTTACTCTGGCAGCGTATCAAAGAACTTCACTATCGATCCCTTCAATGTAGAAAACTGTGAAATCAAAATGGAAAATCAGCTCTACACAGGAAGTGAGATTGAATTGAACCCAACCGTAAAGCGTGACGGCACATTGTTAGTAAAGGGTGCTGACAAGGACTTTGTCATCACCACTGTTCCTGCCGAAGTATTGGCTGTTGGCGACTACACGATGACCATCACTGGTGTTGGTAACTACACTGGCACTAAGGACTTCGACTTCCAAGTTATCAAGAGACTGAAGATTGGCTCTGGTACTTCGACAAGCAGCGTTATACCTTTCAACAACTGGGATAACTACGCTTTGACTCAGCATATATACACCGCTGACGAGCTAGGCAATCAGGCTGGCAAGATTACCAGCATCGACCTCAGGGAGACCAGCACGAAAGACTGCAGACGCACGATGGACATCTATATGGTGAACACCGACAAGAGCAACTTCGAGAACGCAACAGACTGGATAAAGGTGACAGAGGCCGACAAGGTGTTCAGTGGCCAAGTTGAGTTCCCCGAAGATGACTGGGCAACCGTCACGTTCGACACACCATTCATGTACGACGGCACCAGCAACCTCGCCATCATCTTCGATGTCACCCGTATTTATAATGCTGGAGATACTTATGGCAGTGGTCGTACGTTCTTGGTATACGAGGGTGGTACTAACCAAACATTGTATAAATGGAGTGACAGCGAAAACCTTGACCCGCAGAGCGACATTACCGCGAGTGGCAACTTGTCTTCGACTAAGAGTCAGGTGCGCCTCGTCGCTAATCCTCACGAAAAAATCGAGATGAATGCTCATGGCATCATGACATACGCCAGCGACAATGCACTCGACTTTAGCAATGTTAGCGGACTGAGAGCTCACTACGCAAGCAACTTCGAGCTCACTGAAGGTCACAATGGTGTACTGACGATGACCAAGGCTGAAGAGGTTCCTGCAAGCGAAGGTCTGATGCTGAAGGGTACTGCTAACGAGACATTCTACGTGCCCATCATCGAGACTGCCTCTCCTCTGGCAAGCAACCTGATGGTTGGTCTGACCACCGCAACATCAGTTGACCCAGTAGCAGGTGACTACACTAACTTCATTCTATCTAAGCAGAATGACGCCATTGCCTGGTATAAGTTAGCTAACACATACACGCTGAGAGCTAACAGTGCTTATCTGCATCTGCTAACCGCCGACGTCTTCGGTGCACGCGCCATCACCATGGACTTCGGCGACGGCGAGGCTACAAGCATCGACCAGATTACTGACGATGCAGCAGACGGCGACTGGTACACCATCGATGGTCTGAAGCTTGACAAGAAGCCTACCAAGAAGGGCGTTTATGTAACTAATGGCCACAAGGTGGTAGTGAAGTAATAACGTAGTTAATGAAGTTAAGAATTATGAAGAAAGAATATATCAATCCAGAACTCCAGGTAGTGCTGCTCAACATGCAGCAGCATCTACTGGCGGGAAGCGTGGGCGAAGACATCGTGGGCGACACGGTTGCTGATGGCGATACCCAGCTCTCTCGTTTGATTGACGAATTCCAAGTCGAAGAGGGCGAATGGGACACAACGAGTGATTTCTAATCCCTGACTATAATCAAAAAAAGCAAGCACCTAAAGATAGGTGCTTGCCTTTTTTTTTGATTCCCCAAAACCTACTTCACCGTTATTTTCTTTATCTTTGTGCCATCCTGACTTTCAGTCTTGATGAAATAGATACCTGGTTTCAAACCTGCAGGTAGGTGGTTACCGTCAACGTAGATTCTCTTGCCCGATACATCATAGATGCTGCCATTATTTCTGTTTGCAGCAAACGTACCACCAATACTGCTGATGTCTCCGCTTTCTACAAATTCCTTAAAGCCTTTTTGCCCGGTGGGGTCATACCAGGCAGATGCCTGATAGGCTGAGGCGCTTCCCGAAGGAACGGTAACAGTGCTGCATCCGAAATCGTTGAATGTCAGAGGCTCACCAAAACTGTCATCGAGTGTAGGTGGTACGGTGGCCCGTGATACAGCGCTTGTAAAACCATTACAGTTAGCGAAGGCCTGATCTCCGATGAAGGCAACAGAACGGCCGATGGTTAATTTGCCGTTGAAACCGCTGCAATAGCTGAATGCGCCATATCCGATGGTGGTCACAGCATCTGGTATCAGCAAATCACCAGTAAAGCCATTGCAACCGCCAAAGGCACCATCGCCAATTGTTACTATTGTACTGGGAAGGGTGAGCGTAGTGAAGCTGCTGTTATACATAAACGCATAGCTACCTATAGATGTCACGGTATAGTCTTTACCTTCATAGTTTACTGTTTCGGGTATGTTGATTTCACCACTTGCCTCGTAGCCGTCCACATGACTGATAACGGTTACAGAAACATCATCTTTGTTGACGCGATAGTTATACTTGCCGGCAGCAAATTCCGTAAACTCCTCTACCACATTATCACTTTCTTCAATAAACGTACTAAAGCCGCACAGTCCCAGTTCGTCATGAAGATTTGAATTCATATAGGCATCTGTGCAACCGTCAGGGATAATCAGTATTTGACAGCCAAACGACTCGAAGGCGGTGTAGTAACCAAACTCATTACCTATCTCTGGCGGGGTAGTGGCACGTGAGACAGCTCCCGTAAATCCGCTGCATTTCTTAAAGGCCCAGTCACCGATGTATGATACCGATTCGCCCAATGTCAGTGTACCCGTTAGTTTTTCACACCCATAGAAGGCACTTGGTCCGATGGTTGTAACCAGATCAGGAATGGTCAGGTCGCCCGTAAGATCATAGCACAGCGCAAAGGCGTTCTCGCCAATGGTAACCAATGATTGTGGCAGCTCAACTGCTGTCAAATTAAGAATACCTCTGAAGGCACAATAGCCGATGTCTGTGATTCCTTCAGGAATGATAGAATTCTTGCAACCCGTTATCAGTGTGTTAGTATTAGTTTCAACGATAGCGTTGCATTGTTCTCTTGAGTCATAGACACTATTGTCGGGATCCACGACAATCGCATCAAACCCATTGTAGCCAAAGGTGTTTGACCCAATGCTTGTCACGTTGGCTGGAAGATTTAGTGTTCCTGTAAGTCCGGCGCATCCGCTGAAGGCATAATCGCCTAAGCTTTCAACTGAGGAACCAATGATGAGTTGTCCGTCAAAGCCAGAACACTCTGAAAAGGCATTATATCCTACTTCTTTCACAGAGTTGGGAATTACCAGGTCTCCCTTGAAACTTTGGCAGTAGGAGAAGGCTCCTTCGCCGATGGTTGTTATCGTGTTTGGAAGAGTCAATTTCGACAGATAAAAGCAATACATGAAAGCCGATTGACCAACGGCTGTTACAGTATAATCTTTCTCATTGTAATTTACTGAGGCAGGTATTTCCAACTCGCCTGTTGCTTCATAACCGTCAGTGTGTCCTGTAACTGTTACAGAGGTGCCGTCCTCGTTAACCTGATAGTTTAGTTTGTTGATGGTGAAGGTGGTTTGAGCAATACTTGTCATTACAACCCCCAGAAATAGAGCTAGTAAGGTAGCTCTCTTTCTAAATAAATTTTTTCTCATGCGTGTTTAATTTTTGTTATAAAATGGTTCGAAAAATTAATTTCGACTGCAAAATTAATACTTTTTTATGCGTCTTCATAACACTTGATTAAGATATTTCGAATAAAGATAATAAAATGATACAATTTTAACATTTCTATGGTAAATTGAGCATTCGCGACTAAGACAATAAAACTCCCCTAAAGTGCAATACTTTGGAGAAAATATTTTAGGAATGATTCAAAAATGCGGAACCTGAATAACGAAAAGCACAAGAATAAAAGTTTCATCTCAGAATTGTACGTTGTCTTTTTTCGGATTTCAAATAATTATGAATACATCACTACTTCGTTCCTGCCTCCTGGTGTTGTCTTTGGGGAGGTTAGACATCAGCCCCGGGGGCCTTTTCACGATGCAAAGGTACTACATTTCAGAGGCGATTCCAAGGTTTTCCCCCACGGCGTCACGTTAAAGAATGTGAACTTAGAAATACTGGTAATTAGATATAAAAATACAGCTATTTAGACATGCTAAATAGCTGTATTTGATGTGCTACTACAACTGGTTGGCGCACTAATTAGCTGTATTGCTCCACCCCCTCCTACGCCTTATAGTTATAGATGGCCTGATGGCGGTTGCGCCTGCGGTCCCAGCAGCAGGATACGTGCAGCCACCGGTTGCGCATGCGACGGCTATGCTCGAAGAGCAGTTGGTCGAAGTCGGTGTTGCGCACTATCCACTGAAACCACTGGCGTGCCACCTGTTCGTTGGGCACGCTGAGGTCGGCAGCCTCGCCCTTCATGTGTTGTGAGCGGCCTACCCCACCCACTGCCCTGTTGAGCGCCTCGCAGCGGTAACCGCTGGTGATGCGTATGGGCTTTCCGAAGTGCTGGCGCAGTGGCTCTAACACTTCAGTGCACAGGTGGCGCATGGCCAGTATGTGCTCATAGCCCGGCTTATTGTCGATGTTTAGGCGCTCGGCAGTGATACTCTTTGTAAACTCGCTCAGC
>JAEEGL016163458.1_pt1 | contig 11918 bp, 8 predicted proteins | sample 9134231 | NCBI WGS metagenome assembly JAEEGL01 (sample SAMN16246548, study PRJNA631951) | gut metagenome | biome: gut microbiome; feature: rumen; material: fiber-attached | host: Bos | place: Iran: Karaj | collected 2018-10 | reverse complement strand
GGACCCGGCAGCGGTCTCACAACGGGAGATGAGGGCTTTGAGATCATCGACGAGCTGCTCCCCGAACCCGGCGAGAAAGTCTTCGTCAAGAAGATAAACAGCTGCTTCGGCAACAAGGACTTCAAAAAGTACATGAAAAAGCAGAAGGACCGTCGGCTGATGATCGTAGGCCTGCAGACTAATTACTGCATAGACGCCACCGTTAAATCCGCTTTCGAAAGAGGGTACGAAGTTATCATCCCAGAAGGGACGAACTCCACTTTCGACAACGACTACATGAACGGCGAGACCACCGTCAGGTACTACAATGAAGACGTCTGGGAAAATCTTGCCGACGTCGTACCGTTTGAAGAAGCGCTGGAAATACTGGCCGAATGACATGCCGGAGTTTCTGCAGTCAAAGAGGCCTTTTCTGTCCGGTTCGGCAGAAGAGGTCTTTTTCTTATTGTTACACTAGTGTTACGGTTTGCAAAAACCGTTGACATCAGTTTTTTATTCTGTTATAAAGATGACTGTAAATTTTCAGAAAGGAGGTCACCACCAATGCGCTGCATAACCAACACTGCAAAATCTGTATACTGTCTGATGACCTCGGTTCGTGGTTTCTGATCCTGATAAGATCATTGTAGACTTTTCGAACCGTGGCGGCATTGTCACGGTCTTTTTATGCTCATTTATCGGACCGTGGCTGATAGTCACGGTCTTTTTATGCCCTTTTTCAGGCTCAGGCCGTTTCGCGGGGTCTCACGGACACACTCACCAAACTCCTTAAGCAAATCCACGGAAGATCCATCAGCGAGGCAAATGAAATGAAACTTATAAACCAGTACCGCGGGCTGCGGCGCGAAATCTACATCCTTTCTTTCGGCAGGATGGTCACATGTCTCGGCAGCATGGTATGGCCCGTCCTTACTATGATACTCAACCAGAAGCTCGGCCTTTCTGCCGCGGAGATATCCTATTTCTTCGTAGCGTCGAGCATCATCATGCTGCCGGCGAACATCATAGGCGGCAAACTTGCAGACCGCGTCAATAAAAAGCGGCTTATCGTTATCTGCGACACAGTAAGCATATTATGCTACGTTATCAGTGCGTCGATCCCGCTCGGGATGGGAACTATCATCCTGTTCGTATTCGCGGGCGTGCTCCAGAGCATGGAACATCCTTCGTACGACGCTCTGTTCGCAGACCTGTCGACTACAAAAGACCGCGAGCGCGCCTATTCTCTCGATTACCTCGGGAACAATCTCGGTCTCGTCCTGTCCCCTACGATCGCCGGACTTCTCTTTAAAAACTATCTGTGGCTGAGCTTTCTCATCAGCGGATTCTCCATAGCTCTTTCGACGATACTCATCGCGCTGATGGTCAGGGACATCACGCCCGTTGAGGACGACGGCGAGGAGGCGGAGTATCAGAAGAAGAAGGACGGAGCGAGCGTCTTCACCATACTCAGGGAAAACCCGATGATCATACTCTACCTGATCTGCGGGACCCTGTATTCAGGCGCCTACGGCCAGTATAACTTCATAATGCCCCTGGACATGGCCGCTGTGCACGGCGACTCTGGCGCCGTCATCTTCGGTACGGTCTCCAGTCTGAACTGCATCACCGTCGTCATCTTCACCCCGATCATCACGAAACTCTTCACAAGGATGCGCGACACCGGCAAGATGCTCACTGGAAGGATTCTTGTCTTTGCCGGTTATATGGTCTTCCTTCTGCTCCTCGGTTTCGTACCGAGCTACTATCTTGCCATGCTCATCTTCACATGGGGAGAGATATTCTCGGTGCTCGCCGAAGGTCCTTACATATCGACACGGATACCCGCCAGCCACCGGGGACGGATAAACGGTCTGATGGCAGTAGTCTACACGGCTGTCACGGGCTGCATAGACCTTACCGTCGGCCATCTCTACGACAGCGCGGGATCCACCAGCACCTGGGTCCTCATCCTGGCCGTTACCGTAGCCTCAGCCGCTGCGGCGGTCATACTGAAGTCGCTTGACAGGAAGGCGTACCCGAAGCTGTATACGGAGTCTGCAGATACCGCAGCGGAGAACGAATAACAAAAAATATTCCCGAACTGTAAAACACTGTTTGTAAAGGAGAATGATTATGAAACAGACTATTCTTCGCAGATATGCCCGTCTTATAGCCAGGACCGGCGTCAACATCCAGAAAGGGCAGGAAGTAATAATCTACTGTGATCTCGATCAGCCGAAGTTCATAGAACTGCTCGTCGACGAGTGCTACAAAGCCGGTGCCAGCAGAGTCAAAGTGGAATTCAGCTATCAGCCCCTTGAGAAACTGCACGTACGTCACCAGACAGTCACCTCCCTTGCGAAGGTCGACGAGTGGGAGAAAGCCCGTCTCCAGTACTGGGTCGATACGAATCCCTGCCGGATATATCTGGTGTCCGAAGACCCCGACGGTCTGAAGGGCATCAATCATGAAAAAGTGGCTAAGGCCGACCAGAAAAGCTGGCCGATCGTCAAACCTTACTGGGACAGGATGGAGAACTGGTATCAGTGGTGCATAGCAGCCGTTCCGGGCGTGGCCTGGGCCAAAAAGCTCTTTCCCGGACTGCCCCGCGGGAAAGCCGTTGAAAAGCTGTGGGAGGCAATACTTTACACCTCGCGCGTCACAGAAGATCCGGTCGCAGCATGGGAGGCCCATGTCAGGGATCTCCGCGAACGTTGCGCCTATCTCAACGCGCTGGGCATTGCAGAACTCCACTACAGGGGTGACAACGGCACAGATCTCACCGTGGGCCTGATCCCCGAAGGGCAGTTCAAGAGCTGCGGCGAAGCAAGCCGGCAGGGGATCTTCTTTATCTGCAACATCCCCACAGAAGAATGCTACACCTCCCCCATGCGCGGCAAAGCTGAGGGCATCGCCTATGCGACCAAGCCTCTCTCCTATCAGGGCCAGCTTATCGAAAACTTCTCGGTGCGCTTTGAAAACGGCAAGGCTGTCGAGGTAAAAGCAGAGAAGAACCAGGCCCTTCTCGAGCAGATTATAGCAATGGACGAGGGCTCGGCATATCTCGGAGAATGCGCGCTGGTCCCTGTGAACTCCCCTATTTCTGAGCACGGTCTCCTCTTCTATGAGACGCTGTTCGACGAAAACGCGGCATGTCACATAGCGCTCGGCATGGGTTTTGCCGATACGATCAAAGACTTCCAGAACAGGACTCTGGACGAGTGCCGCGAGCTTGGTATCAACGACTCCATGGAACACGTTGATTTCATGGTGGGTTATGAGGGGCTGGACATAGACGCCGTTACCCGCGACGGCAGGACCGTTCCGGTCTTCCGCCGCGGCAAGTGGGCCTTTTGAGATCCCTCAACGATCGTTTATGTGTCGGTAACACGTACCGGAACGTCCCAAATGGCCATAAATGTAGAATATAGAAGGTGATCACAATGATCCATCTGGAAAAGATAACTCCCAGGAACTATTGGGATATAGTTTGCCTGAAAGTCTTCAGATATCAGAAGTCTTTCGTCGCATCCAACAAAAACAGCATCGTAGAAGCATATGCAGCTATTGACAGCGACTGCACGGCGTTCCCCTTCGGCATATACGACGGTGATAAGCCTGTGGGCTTTCTGATGATAGGTTTCAACGAAGCGGCTCTGTATGAGTTCGACGAGGATATAGAGGCTCCGGAAGCATACAAAAACAGCTATACCATCTGGCGCTTAATGATCGATAAGAGATATCAGAAGCGGGGGTACGGCAGAAAAGCGCTCCAGCTTGCCGTCGATTTTATCCGGACCTGGCCCTGCGGAAAATCTGAGCACTGTGCGATCTCCTGGGAACCGGAAAATGAAACAGCCGGAAAACTGTACCGTTCCTTCGGTTTTGTTGAAAACGGCGAGCTGGACGGAGACGAGATCGTTGCCGTTCTTAAGCTGTGAGCTTCATTAACGGAAACATGAGCCGCACTCCTCCGAGGAACTATCCCCGTTTTACGACGTCCAACATATTGAAAACGCTTGACGCGCAGAAACACGTACTATAAACTTGCAGTGTTAAAGATCTGTCAGTATCCACATCCTTTATGCCCGAATCGAAGGTGGTCAGATGAAAAAGGTCTCTTCAGTTTTCCTTGTGATCGTTATGATCCTTTCCCTTGCCGCCTGCGGCTCATCGCAGACTGTCGGGACGAATCCAAATGCGGAAGAGACAGCCTCCGAACAGGAGAACGCGAATAATTCCAAACTGCTGTCCGTCAAACTCACCGTATCGTTCGACGACGACACCGTCTCCAAAGATGAAAAGTTCGGCGCCGCTCTTCTAAGCATGGGACAGGAAGAATTCGAGGCTCTCGGTTTCCGGCTCGGCGACGCCGTCGCTATTGATTTCCAGAACGGATACGCGCTTCCCGACGTGCCGTATTTCAACGGTTATTATGTCAGGAACGGCGAACCTGTCATGGTGGCGTATCCCGGAGACCCATACATCCGCATAACTCTGAACAATATGGGTATATGGGATACCGCCGGACTTAAAGAAGGCGACACCGTGATGATAACCCAGATCGAGGAAGGCAAATACCTGCCCATCCAGGAGGCATTAGGTCAGATCTACTCCTTCGACCGCAGCGAGTATCCGAGCGATGAGGCCTTCTGCAATTTCAGGTCCTTCTCCGCCGGCCGCATAAAAGAGGATTTTATGTACCGCGGCGCTTCGCCTGTCGACAACAGCAGAAACAGGGCGCCGTACGTCGACAGTCTTCTTGAGCAGAACGGGATCAGATTCGTCATAGATCTCGCGGATTCCGAAGAAGACATGAACGGCTATATGGCGGCGGACGATTTCAGTTCCGAATACGTCAAAGGCCTCTATGAAAACGGCTGTATGGTCCTTCTCGATATGGGTTCCGGCTATACCGGTCAGGCCTACAAGGAGAAGGTAGTCAACGGTCTCCGCGCAGCACTTGAGCATGACGGCCCGATCTATATCCACTGTATGGAGGGCAAGGACCGTACCGGTTTCGTCTGCCTGCTTCTTGAGGCTCTCGCCGGCGCCGGTTTCGATGAGATGAAGAAGGATTACATGACCACATACGGGAACTACTTCGGGGTCACGGAGGATGGGACTCCGGAAAAGTACGACGCCATCGTCGACCTCTATTTCGTGCCGTTCATGGAATTCCTGCACGGCACCGATGACCTTTCCAAACTCGAGAAAGCGAATTACAAAAAAGACGCCCGTGATTATCTCAGCGACGGCGGCATGACGAACAGGGAGATAAGGCAGCTCCTCAAACTGATCACAAAATAACTAGATACCCGGAAATACGTTTGCCCCCCGGTCTTAACGGACCGGGGGGCTTCATTATATCCTTAAGCAGTGCAGTCAGCCTTTCTTCAGCAGCGAGTACAGCCTGTCGGCCGCTTCGGCCGTATCCGCCTTGTTCCCGAAAGTCGAAAAGCGGAAATACCCTTCGCCGCAGGCTCCGAACCCCTCGCCGGGGGTGCCGACAACCTGTATCCCGTTCAGCAGCCTGTCGAAAAACTCCCAGCTGCCAGTACCGTCAGGACACCTGAGCCAGATATACGGCGCATTCCTGCCGCCGCAGTACCAGATGCCGAGCCTGTCGAGCACTTTCGTCAGCGTCCTTGCGTTTTCCTTATAGTATCGTATGTTCTCCATAATCTGGCGCTGGCCCTCGGGCGTAAACACCGCCGCTCCGCCCTTCTGTATAATATACGATACGCCGTTCGTCTTAGTCGTGCGGTTTCTGATCCACATGGCGTTGAAGCTCATGCCGTTTCTGACGAGTTCTTTCGGAATAACTGTATATCCGAGCCTCGTCCCTGTAAAGCCGGCCGTCTTCGAGAGCGAACATATCTCGACAGCGCACGTCCTGGCGCCGTCGATCTCGAAAATGCTGTGCGGAAGTCCGTCCTCCTCGATAAACGCCTCGTACGCAGCGTCGAACAGGATGACGGAACCGTTCATGTTTGCGAAATCCACCCACCGTTTCAGCTGCTCGCGTCCGAATACAGCTCCGGTAGGATTGTTCGGAGAACAGATATACAGTAGGTCCGCGGTCGCTTCCGCGCAGGGTTCCGGCAGGAAGCCGTTCTCTCTCCCAGAAGGCAGGTGTACGATCTTCCTTCCCGCCATTACATTCGCGTCCACATATGCCGGATACGCAGGTTCGATTACGAGCGCGCTGCTGGATCTGTCGAAAAGATCCAGAATATCTCCGAGCTCGTCGCTCGCTCCGCTGGACACGAAAACCTCCTCGGGGCTGATATCCAATCCTCGCTTTGCGTAATGCCCGGCTATAGTCTCCCTCAGGAACGGAGCTCCGCACTCGGGCATGTATCCGTGGAAGCGTTCAGCCGACGACTGGTCGTCAACCGCTTCGTGGAGAGCACTTATCACAGAATCGCAGAGCGGGAGCGAAACGTCCCCTATCCCCATCCGCAGAAGATGAGTACCGGGATGATCGGCAAGGTAAGCGTTCACCTTCTGGGCAATATTATAGAAAAGATACGAATCCTTGAGATCCGCATAGTGCATGTTTGGTCTTATCACAGCTCTGTCTCCCCTTCATAAACGGTCTCCGCGGGACCTCTCATGGTAACCGTCCAGTCTTCTGCTACGGTGATCTTGAGCGGTCCGCCGTCAAGCACGACGGTAACCGGATCGTCATGCCTGCAGAAGCCCTTTTTCACAGCCGCGGCCGCAGATGCGCACGCCCCGGTACCGCAGGCCATGGTAACGCCGCTGCCCCGCTCCCAGACGCGCATCCGGAGAGTCTGATCTGACAGCACCTGTACGAATTCCACGTTCACGCCGCCCGGGAAGGCTGCGTTTTTTTCTATGACCGGGCCGAGTTCAGTCAGAGGGGCGCTGTCTATGTCGTCGACGAAGATCACCGCATGCGGGTTTCCGACGGACACCGGTGTGCATACCACGGTCGCTCCGCAGATCTCCAGCGTCATATCCTCGCCCGCATCGGCGCTGCCCATGCCGACGGTAACGGTCCTGACCTTGCCGCATCTGACATCGAGTCCGAGCGTCTTGATACCGGAAAGGGTCTCTACCGTCAGGTCAGTCTTGTCTGTATAGCCTTTGTCGTATACGTACTTTCCGACGCAGCGTATGCCGTTCCCGCACATTTTCGCCTCGCTGCCGTCGGCGTTGAAGATGCGCATTCTGAAATCCGCAGAGTCCGACGGTGAGATATAGATCATACCGTCGGAACCGGCGCCGAAATGGCGGTCTGACAGCTTTACTGCGAGATCGGCGATGTCCTCGGGAACATCCCCGTACACATAAAGGTAATCGTTCCCCAGTCCGTGCATTTTCGTGAACTGCATATCTGTGCCCTCCTTATTTCGCGTCTATCGTCGAGACTCCGAGGGTTACCTCCTCAAGAACGTCGAGCAGCATCCTTACGGTATCCAGCGACGTGAGCATCGTCGTATTGTTCTGTGCAGCCGCCCGCCGTATCGCCACTCCGTCGCCGTAGTGGACACCGGAGAGGATCGCTCTGGTATTGATGACGTAGCTTACGTATCCCGCGCGGATGGAATCGAGCACCTCGTTGCTTCCCTCGCTGGGCTTTCCCCTTATCCTGGTGCGTATGCCGTGCTCCTTGAGGACCTCGCCCGTAAGAGTCGTCGCCTCGATATTGAAACCCATGTTATAGAACCTGCGGATTAGAGGAACGGTCTCCTCCTTGTCTTCATCCGCTACGCTCACAAGGACAGTTCCGTAGTTTTTCAGCGTGAGTCCCGCAGCTATCATGGCTTTGAAAGCGGCCCTGTGGAGCTTTTCATCATAACCTATAGCTTCGCCCGTCGATTTCATCTCCGGCGACAGATATGCGTCCATGCCCCCGAGCTTTGAGAAAGAGAACGCGGGGACCTTTACATAGTATCTGCCTTTCTCAGGAGGATATCTCGATGTTATCCCCTGTTCCCTAAGCGATACTCCCAGCATCGCCAGCGTACCGATATCCGCAAGGCTGTATCCCGTTGCCTTCGACAGGAACGGCACGGTCCTGGACGAGCGCGGATTTACCTCGATTATGTAAACCCGTTCTTCCGGATCAACTATGAACTGGATGTTGAAAAGACCTTTTATCCCTATTCCGAGTCCAAGTTTTTCTGCATAGTCGAGTATCGTCTTTTTCACGTCTTCGGAGAGACTTACCGACGGATATACGCTTACAGAGTCTCCCGAATGGACTCCGGTCCTCTCCACGAGCTCCATTATACCGGGCACGAAGACGTCTTTCCCATCGCAGACAGCGTCGATCTCGACTTCCTTGCCCCGTATGTACTTGTCTACAAGCACAGGCTTGTCCTCATCGACGGCGACTGCGTTTTTCAGGTATTCCCACATCGATTCCTCTTTGGCCACTATCTGCATCGCCCGTCCGCCGAGCACGAAACTGGGTCTTACGAGCACTGGATACCCGATCTCGCGGGCCGCCTCTACGCCCGCCTCCATGCTGGTTACCGCACGGCCTTCCGGCTGCGGTATGCCCAGTTCCAGGAGCAGTTTCTCGAACGAGTCCCTGTTCTCGGCGCGGTCTATGGCTTCGCAGTCAGTACCTATAAGGGGCACGCCCCTCCTGCTCAGAGGCTCGGCGAGGTTGATGGCTGTCTGTCCGCCCAGCGTGGCTATTACGCCCTCCGGCTTTTCGAGAAGGATGATATTCATGACATCCTCGGCGCAGAGCGGCTCGAAATACAGTTTGTCCGAACACGTGTAGTCCGTAGACACAGTCTCGGGATTGTTGTTTATGATGATCGCCTCGTACCCCGCCTTCTGTATCGTCTGGACTGCATGGACGGTTGAGTAGTCGAACTCTACGCCCTGTCCTATCCTTATCGGTCCGGAACCAAGGACCACGATCTTTTTCTTATCGGATACGATAGATTCGTTTTCATCCTCGTATGTCGAATAGAAGTACGGAATGTAACTTGCGAACTCCGAGGCGCAGGTATCTATCATCTTATAGACGGGCACTATGCCGTTTTTCGTCCTCAGTTCGAAGACATCCTCTTCGCTCCTGCCCCATGCCGCCGCTATCCACCTGTCGGAGAATCCCAATCTTTTCGCGGCATACAGGACCTGAAGATCGTACGGATGCTCATCGATTTCATGCTCCGTCTCCACGATATTGAGCATCTTGCGTATGAAGAACCTGTCGATACTGGTCGCGTCCGCGATCTCGTCCACGCTTACGCCCCTTCTCAGCAGCTCGGCAATGGCGTAGATCCGGTCGTCTGTGCCGATTCGGATATACTCCATTAGGCGTTCCGTATCCATCGCGTCGAATTTGGACAGCCGGAGGTGATACGCTCCCGTCTCAAGGGACCTTATTCCTTTGAGAAGGCTCTCCTCGAAGGTCCTTCCAACGCTCATGACCTCTCCGGTCGCCTTCATCTGTGTGGAAAGGGAGTTGTTCGCATCAGCGAATTTATCGAACGGGAACCGCGGCAGCTTCGTGACCACATAGTCCAGCGACGGCTCGAAAGACGCCGGGGTGTTGGCTATCCGGATCTCGTCCAGCGTCATGCCGATCCCGATCTTCGCGGAGACACGCGCGATAGGATAACCGCTGGCCTTCGAGGCCAGGGCGGACGAACGCGAGACTCTCGGGTTCACTTCGATAAGGTAGTACTGGAACGAATCGGGATCCAACGCGAACTGGACGTTGCACCCGCCTTCTATCTTCAGCCTGCGGATTATGCGCAGAGCGCTGTCGCGGAGCATATGGTACTCCTTGTTTGTCAGCGTCTGCGACGGACAGACGACTATGGAGTCTCCGGTATGTATCCCGACAGGGTCCAGATTCTCCATGTTGCAGATGGTTATAGCGGTGTCGTTGCTGTCACGCATCACTTCGTATTCGATCTCTTTGAACCCCTTGACGCTCTTCTCAATGAGGACCTGGGTCACAGGAGATATCTCAAGCGCGTTCTTCATCAGAGGCACAAAGCTCTCAGGATCCGAGGCGAAACCTCCGCCGGTCCCTCCCAGCGTGAAAGCGGGCCGCAGGACTACAGGGTAACCGATCCTGTTCGCTGCGGCGAGGCCTTCCTCCAGTGTGCACGCCGTCTCGGAAGGCAGCACCGGCTCCCCCAGTTCTTCACAGAGGCGCTTGAACTTCTCGCGGTCCTCGGCCATCTCTATCGAATCGCCGTCGGTGCCGAGAAGTTCGACTCTGCATTCCTGGAGAACGCCTTTTTTCTGCAGCTGCATGGCGAGATTGAGCCCGGTCTGGCCTCCGATGCCCGGAAGTATAGCGTCCGGACGCTCGAGCCTCACGATCTTGGCGATGAACTCCAGCGTCAGCGGCTCCATATAAACTTTGTCCGCTATGGACGTGTCAGTCATTATCGTGGCCGGATTAGAGTTGCACAGCACGACTTCGTACCCTTCCTCTTTCAGCGCGAGACACGCCTGCGTGCCGGCGTAATCGAATTCAGCCGCCTGGCCTATGACTATCGGGCCGGATCCTATGACTAGTATCTTTTTAAGATCAGTTCTTTTAGGCATGTTCCCCGGCCTCCTCCATCATACGGACAAAGCGGTCGAAAAGATGGGCGCTGTCCTGGGGCCCCGGCGAGCTCTCCGGATGGTACTGTACGCTGAACACCCGATCTCTCACGCATTTGAGTCCTTCCACGGTTCCGTCCAGAAGGTTCAAGTGCGTCACTTCGAGGGGCGTTCCGCTGAGGCTGTCAGCGTCCACCGCATATGAATGGTTCTGAGAAGTTATCTCGATCTTCCCCGTCTCCAGGTCCTTGACCGGATGGTTGCCTCCCCTGTGACCGAATTTCAGCTTGTAAGTCTTCGCCCCGTAGGCGAGCGCTATTATCTGATGTCCGAGACAGATACCGAACATAGGGCATGTGCCTGCGAGAGATCGTACGGTACGGACCGTCTCCATGACATCCGTCGGGTCGCCCGGGCCGTTGGAAATGAACACGCCGTCAGGGTCGAGCGAACGTATCTCCTCGGCCGTGGTATTCCAGGGGACGACCGTCACACCGCAGTTTCTGCTCATAAGGGATCTTACTATATTATCCTTCATGCCGCAGTCTATTGCCACCACGTGATGCTTTGCGCCGGCACGGGATCTGCCGCGTATCCTGTCGCAGCTGACTCTCGAGACTGCGTCCTTGGGGGCCTCATATTCCCTGAGTATTCTCAGCCCCTCGTCTAGTGGCGTGGACACAGAGGTTATGAGCGCCATGCGGCTCCCGTGATCGCGGATCGAGCGGTTCAGCTTTCTGGTATCAACTCCTGAAACACCCGCTATGCCGTATCTTTCCATAACGCTTCCCAGCGTCTCGGTCGATCTCCAGTTCGACGGCTCGTCATTGTATTCCCGCACGATGAGAGCACCGATAGACGGGTGTTCCGTCTCGTAGTCGTCGTCAGCCATCCCGTAGTTGCCGATGAGCGGATAAGTCATCACCACGGCCTGATCCGTATATGACGGATCGGATAGGATCTCCTGATAGCCGACCATAGAGGTGTTGAACACGATCTCCAGCACCTTGTCCGCAACGGCTCCGAAGGAGCATCCGGTGTACTCCTGTCCGTCCTCAAGTATTATTTTCCTGTCCGGGGTCTTTATCATTTCATATCCTCATTTCTGAGATCCCGCCAGACGCTGTTCAAAACGGTCCTTCCTTGTGTCGGAGGGTATCCTGGTCGGGTAATTTCCTTCAAAGCATGCGCTGCAGTATTCGCAGTCCGGAGCGAGATCGCTCAGCCTTCCGACAGGCAGAAATCCGAGGGAATCTGCTCCGATCATGGCCGCTATCTCTTCCACCGTATGGTGGCATGCGATCAGATTGTCGCTTGAGTCTATGTCCGTGCCGTAATAGCACGGGAACAGAAACGGAGGCGCCGATACGCGCATG
>JAEEGL015374701.1_pt1 | contig 11918 bp, 9 predicted proteins | sample 9134231 | NCBI WGS metagenome assembly JAEEGL01 (sample SAMN16246548, study PRJNA631951) | gut metagenome | biome: gut microbiome; feature: rumen; material: fiber-attached | host: Bos | place: Iran: Karaj | collected 2018-10 | reverse complement strand
ATTAGTCAGGAGATTTATCATGGCTCATAAAAAGGGACAAGGCTCATCAACCAATGGTAGAGAGTCACAGGCACAACGACTTGGTATTAAAAAGTATGCTGGCGAAAAAGTTATCGCTGGTAATATTATAGTTAGACAGAACGGTACTAAAATCCACCCAGCACTTAATGTTGGTATTGGTAAAGACGACACTCTTTTCGCTCTTACCGATGGTACTGTTAAGTTCTTGTGGTACAAAGGAAAACATGCTGTTAGCGTAATTCCTGAAGTAGAACAAGCTGCTAACTAATCAATAATTAAAAATAAAGAACCTGTTTCTATAAAAATAGAACAGGTTCTTTGTTTTTTAGTATAAATATAAATTGCTATAAAAAAACGCTTACATTAAAGTAAGCGTTTTTATGTTTTTATTCAAAGAATTTGGAATCAGGAGCTGTTCTCTTGATAAATCTCCCCTGCCCTTTTTCACCTAACCAACCTTTGGCTTCGTCATAAATAACTTTTCCTCTAAGAATTGTCATTGCATTTTTACCTTTAATCTTTAAACCTTCATAAACTGAATAATCATTATTCATATGCAGATTCTTTTGAGTAATTGTCTGTTCAGCATTTTGATCGAAAATCATAATATCAGCATCAGTTCCTGGTATTAAAGACCCTTTTTCGGGGTACATTCCAAAAATCTTAGCTGGATTTTCTGTAATACTCTTTATTGCTGTAGCTAATTCAATTTTACCTGTTAAAGCACCATTCAAAACTAATTCAGGCATAGTTTCAATTCCTGGGATACCCATTGGAAGTCTATTAATAGAACCACCCCAGGTATCTTTATCACTTTTATTAAATGGACAATGGTCTGTTGCTACCATAGCAATACTCTGATTATTCAAACAATCCCAAATTCTATCTTGTTGACCAAGAGGTCTAACAGGTGGACAACAACCCCAATAATGACCGTTTGGTTTATCAAAAACAGAATCATCTAAGTATAAGTATTGAGGGCAGGTTTCTCCACTAACTGGAGCTCCATTAATTTTTTCATCTTCTAATGTTTCTGCACCTTCTCCGCTTGAAATATGAACTATATGGGCTTTACATCCAGTAAATCTTGCAAATTTGCAGACTCTTGAAATAGCTTCGCTTTCAGTAAATATTGGTCTAGTAGTTCTTAAGGCAGTAATTCCTAATTCATTTCTCTTTTCAGCTTCATTTGTTAAATAATCAATGACCATACCGTTTTCGGCATGAACAGTAACAAGAATATTATGCAGTTTACATAATTCCATTATTCTATATAAGTTTTCGTCATTTTGCATTCTGCCTATCTTATTATAAGCTGTAAAAATCTTAAAGCTCATTATTCCCAAATCAGGAAGTAATTTGATCTGATCTGCAACTTCTTCAGTAAATTGAGCGATGCATGCATGTAAAGAATAATCAATTGCAGCAGGTTTAGCTTCTTCAAAACGCCTGTTGATACTTGAAATCAACCCTTCTTTATTTTCTTGAGCAGTAAAATCAATGAATGTTGTAACACCACCAGCAGCACCTGCAATACTTCCTGTATAAAAATCATCTGAAGCAATTGAATCATAAAAAGGTAAAGAAAAATGAGTATGTGCATCAACAGCACCGGGTAAAATCCATTTCCCCTTAGCATCTATTTCTTTTTTACCACTTAAATTCTGCCCAATTGCGGATATTTTTTCGCCTTCTATGGCTAAATCTGCATTAACAAATGAATTTTCAAAGAAAACAAGACCATTTTTGATTACTAAGTCAAACATTCGTTACTCCTTAAATCTTAAATCTCAAATCTTATATCTTACATCTTAAATCTCAAATTATAGTTAAAAAATATTGTACACCCTCCGATTCAATTAATCAAATCATGAGGAGATTATAAAAATGAAAAACGAAAATGTCTTACTAAGCATTATTGCTGTTCTTTTTTGTTCTTTTATTTTTACTTTTTATAAATACAGACAAAAAAGAAGATTGCTTCAAAAGGATAGAATCAGAGATTTATCCTGGTTTGGTGTAAAAAAAGCAAGAAAACAATAAGCTTATTCACATAAAAAAATATTAGAGACTATAGCCTATTTTTTATATTTAGGAAGTGGAGATTATCCTCTTCCAAAATATAAAAAATTTTGCTTAGTCTCTATTATTCAATTTTAAAAATATAACTTTTTAGAGAAATTTAATGCCTTTTAAAACTATATTATTACCTCTAATGTTTTGCGGCATATACATTACCTATGTAATGCCGATTTTAACATATTTTTATTATCTTACTACAGGAAAGTAGTAATAAAGAGATTTTGAAAAAATATTTTTAATAATCTTTTATCTAAAAAATAATGCTTAACTTTACTGTTTTATGTTATTAGTATTTTATGGCAAATAAAACAGTTGAATTTAAGCGGAAAATTATCTCTTTAATTCGAAATAGAGAAATAAAAGAAGCTCTAAAGGTTTTTCATAAGAATTTTACAGCAGAAAAACCTGCAGAACTTGAATTTATAAAAAATGTCTATGTAGAATTAAACCGTCTTGATTTAAATAAAGAAAATTTTGAATTATTAGCAGAAATAGGTATTTGGTATCCTGACAGTGTTGAATTTCAGGAAATATTTGAAAATGCAACAAATACTTATGTTGGAAGCTTAATATTACAAGCAAATAATATTAATTTCCAAAGAATAGAAAAAGCCAAAAGTCTGGAAGATAGTTTAAAGCGTGCAGATTCTCTAACAAGAGAAAAAATGCAGATTGAAAACGCCAAACAATTAAATGCTTTAAATGAAAAATCAAAAGAATTATTTAAACTGGCAGTTAGTCTATCCCCCAAGAATCTTACTGCGTATAGAGGTTGGCTTGAGTGTTGTAAAGTTTCTGGCGATGCTGAAGAAGAAAAACAAGTTCAAGATATAATTGATTCTTTGTCACCATCGTATAAAAATCAGGTTGCCGCAATAAAATCCTCAAAAACAGATAGTCAGGAAGAATCAAAAGAAGTTCCAGAAGAACCAGTTGTTGATTTACGCAGTGATTTAGAAAAACTCTTTAATGAAAAAAAATATAAAGAATTAATTGAGCTAGTAGAAAAAAATGAAACTTCAAATGATTTCCCCCCTGAAGGGCTTCTTTTAAAAGCAAAAGCATTCGTTGAATTAAAACAATTTAAAGCCGCTGACAAAGCATTGTTTGATGCAGAAAGAGCTAATACAGATTATCATTCATTGAAGGAAACCAAAGAAGCTATTGGTGAAATTAAGTTTAAACTATATACAAAAGCTGGAAGTCATTTTTTATCCAGAGCAATAAAATTAGGAATACCATTGGGTATACAGAATTTTCAAAAGGCTAAATTTTGTTTAACTAAGGCAATTGAAATTAATCCTGATGATATTAATGTCTTAGATATGACTTATTCTACACTTAAATATCTAGGTGAAAATGAAGAAGCTTTTAAAATAAAGGCCGCAATATACTCCTTGGAATCTACTTTTAAAACTACTTATGATTCATCTTATAATCAAACCCTGTGTTTTATTGCAACTTATGCTTTTTATGATAAACCATCAATAGTTAATGATTTTAGATGGTTTAGAAGAGAGTATTTATTAAATAATAGATTTGGACGCGAAATTAACTCTTTATATGTATGCGTCAGTAGTCAGTTAACTAAAGCATTAGATAAAAACAATACTATTAGAGAAATTTTTAGAATAATTCTTTATTTCCCATTTTTTATTATAAAGCTGCTTCAATTGATAAGTAAGAATAGGCGGACTAATTCATTATGACTAGAAATAAATTTCTAACATCAATATCTTTGTTGTTCTTTATTATATTACTGTCACTTAGGGCTTCTTTTGCAGAAGAAATAAGAATTGGTATCGAACCAGAAAACTTATTTACTACTCTTCGTGCACAGAGTTTTTCTGGTAAATGGCAACTACAACTTTTTAAGAAAACTGCAACTGGAACAATAGTTGTTACAGAAGACATACTAGGCGGAGAAGATGCTGTTTTAATGCTTATTCCTAAAGGAATAATAGTCAGAATGTCATCTTTGAAGAATCTTGACGAAGGCTACGACAGTGCTAAAATCGTTGGAGGCGAATTACTCAACCTGGAACTACCTCAGCAATCTCCAAGAATACTTCAAGGTAAACTAGATATTACAATTCTTGACAAAGAACGATTATGCATAGTTAATACAGTAAATATTAACAACTATACTATTTCTTGTGCTTCTTCAGAAATAATTACATGCGAACCTGAAGCAGCAAAAGCTCATATTGTTGCTGTTGAAACAAAAATCCACTATTTGAAATCTCATACTAAACATCCCGACGAGCCATTTGATGTATGTGACGGCAAGCACTGTGTTTTTTATCCTGGAACAGGCTCTAATAGAGAACTTATTGAGTTATTATATCCAACAATAAGTAATCATCTTTTATATTATAAGGATAAACTTATATTTCCTCGATATCATCATACTTGCGGTGGGAAAATCTCTTCTGCAAAAGATGTATACGGTTTAAACAATGAACCTTATCACCCATCACATAGTGATTTAAAAGATAATAAAGGTTCAGAAAACTGTTTTCACAGTCCCTCATTCCATTGGACTCTCGAAATTCCAATTGCTACAATAGAAGATTTTCTTTCTCTTGAATTTGCTGGTGGTGCTAGTAATGTATTTACGAAAAGTGAACCCATAAAAGTTAATAATGATGGAAGAATTCTGATGGTCAGAATATTAGGAAGAAAAATTAAAGAGCTTCAAGGAGTTGAATTCTTAGAACATTTACATAATTTTTACGGGATAAATAGTATTAAAAGCATGAGATACACTATTGAAAAATTACGCCGTTCTATGCTTGTAAGAGGTATGGGCGAAGGAGACGGTGTTGGAATGTGTCTTTATGGGGCAGATGGATTAGCTAAAAAAGGAATGAATTATAAAGAAATTTTGAATTTTTATTTCCCAGGAACAACTCTCAAATAGAAAAAGAGCCGAAAAATATCGACTCTTTTTAAATCACATGCCACCTTCGGTGTATTCCACAGAAAGGAATATACTAAAAACAGTAGCTATGAATAAAATAAAAGCATTCATAGTGAATATAACTCCGAATTGTTATAATATTTCATCGGTATAAACAAATATAAAATTTATAACTCTTTAATAAAATGATTGACCTCAGCACTTTAAATAAAGAACAAAGATTAGCGGTTTCAACTTTGGAAGGACCGGTCTTATGTATTGCTGGAGCTGGTTCTGGAAAAACCATGACCCTAACCTATCGTGTTGCTAATTTAATTGAAAATGGCGTAAACCCAGCATCTATTTTGCTTTTAACCTTTACCAAGAAAGCAGCTAATGATATGGTTCAAAGAGTGAGAAATTTAGTTGGTGATCAGGGGAAAGCTGTTGAAGGCGGAACCTTTCATCGCTTTGCAGCCATAACAATCTCTAAATACTGTGAAAGAATTAACATCAACAAAAACTTTAGTGTTTTAGACGATAATGATTCTATAGAAATTCTGCAGTCATTTAAAGACTCAAATAATACTGACTTAAAAGTATTTAATACAAGACTAAACAAGAATCTAATATTTCAAATAATATCTAAATCAAGAAATCATTCAAAAAGCATACAGGAAATAAGTGAATTATATTATCCTAACCACAATATTGAATATAAGGGAATAGAATACATTTATGATGTTTATTCCAAATATAAACAAGAGAACAATCTATTAGATTATGATGATTTATTAGAATATCTTTATAAACTTTTGCTTATGCCTGATATAAGACAACAGATTTGTGAGCAGTATCAATATGTAATGGTTGATGAATATCAGGATACTAATCTGATACAAGCTAAGATCACTAGTCTCTTATCAAGCAGAGAAAATATAATGGTTGTAGGAGATGATTCACAAAGTATCTATTCTTTTAGAGGAAGTAGAATAGATAATATTTTTGAGTTCAATAAGCTTTTTCCAAAATGTAAAGTAATTAAACTAGAAAAAAATTACAGAAGTTTCGGTCATATTCTTAATGGTTGCAACAGTATGATTGAAAACTCATCAAAAACAATAAAAAAGCATTTATACACGGATAAACCAGATGGGAACAAAATAATAATTGTTAAATGCTTATCTGAAAAAGAAGAAGCTAATCTTGTAGCCCATAGAATACTTCAGTTATATAATTCTGGTTATTCTTTAAATGATATGGCTGTTTTATTCAGGAATTCTAATTATTCTTATGAATTAGAAGTCGAATTGGCCAAAAGATTTATTCCTTATAAAAAAATAGGTGGCGCAAGAATTTTTGATTCTGGCCATATTAGAGATATTATCAGCTATTTAAGAATATTAAATAATCCCTACGATAAAGTAGCCTGGTTAAGAATTCTAATGCTAATAAAAGGCATAGGAATTCAATCTGCAACCAACATTTTTACTTCAGTTACAAATCAGTTAGAACCCTATGATTTATCTAAAATAAAAATAAAGTCTGAAATCAGAAAAGAATTGAATAAATTATCTCAAATGCTTTTAAATGCGGCAAAGTATATTTCAAAAGAACCGATACTTCTTATAAATATAATACTAGACTACTATCTGCCAATTTTAAAAGATAAAAGTCCAGAAAATTTTTCCAATAGCGTCAAAGAATTAGACCAGTTTACTTATATTTCAGAAAAATATCATTCTTTGCATGATTTGTTATCAGAAATATATATAGATTCCCAGTTTGATAATTCACAAAATCCATCAGGCAATAACTCTATGTTTCTTACTCTATCAACAATACATTCAGCAAAAGGGTTAGAATGGAAACAGGTTTTTATAATAAGTGCACTAGAAGGCCGGTTCCCTTCAAAAACAAGTATTAAAAACAAAGATGAATTAGAAGAGGAAAGACGTTTAATGTATGTAGCAATGACAAGAGCAATGGATGGTTTAACTATTTCTTACCCATCGGGAATCTGGGACAAAACCAGCCATGATTTTTTATCAATGCCTTCAAGATTTATAAAAGAAATTTCAAAAGATAATATTGAAGTTTGGCAGATAAAACACTAATTATATTTATTTGATTCTTCTCATATGCTATAATTAATGTATCTATATATTTGGAGTTTTTCAATTGGTTAGAAATCTTGCTATTATAACTTGCATATTAATAAGTATTTTAGGTGGCATGTTAATATATGATTATTATCAGATTCCATCTAAAAATTTAATTATAATTTATACATCTAATTTAAGAGGCCAAATAAAACCTTTTGCTGGAACTGTAGAAGGAAGACAATATAACCAGGTCGGTGGATTAGCTTTTATTAAAGGGTTCATTAAAAAAATGGCTCAACCCTTTAGTTACAAACCAGAAGAAGTCTTACTTTTAGATACTGGTGATGCTATTTTTGGAACTGCTGAAGCAACTCTAACAATGGGTGAAATGCCTTTAAAATTAATGAGCAAAGCTGGTTATGATGCAATGGCAATTGGAAATATGGAATTTGAATTTGGCTTTGAATCTTTAAAGAATTTTGCTCAAAGCAATATTATTCCAATGTTAGCTTGTAATTACAGAGATGTTTCATCTCCAATAGGCAATACTTTTAAACCAGGAATTATTGTTGAAAAAAGCGGAGTCAAAATAGGTGTAATAGGTTTAGGGCAAAATGATATAGCAAGAAATACAAGACAAGACAATATTATAAATCTAGAAGTTACAGATATGGTAAATTCTGTCCAGAATACTGCATCTTTCTTAAAAGAAAAAGGTGCAGAAATAATTGTTTTGCTTTCTCATGAACCATCAATTGGCAATAACCCCAACTTATCAAAAATGTTCCCCGATGTTGATATAGTTATAGGAGATCTAATAGGCCCTGCTTCAACAAATTTTGGACAAAAACCCTTAGTATGTCAAACAGCACCTGGTAGAGGCGCCGGTGTAGGCATAATCAAAATAGTTCATCAGTCAGGTAAATGGCAAGTAGAACAAGGATTACATAGAATATTAGCTATTGATTCTTCTGCAGTTGAACCAGATGCTGAACTATCACAGGAAATTTCAAAATTTGAATCAAAAATTGATAATCTTTTAGATGAAGTTGTAACAACAAGTAAAGGACAATTTAATCATTCTTATCTGGAAGAATCAACTATTGGTGCTTTAATAGCAGACAGTATGAAAGAAGCAACTGGAGCCGACGTGGCTCTGACTAATTCTGGAGGAATTAAATCTGTTATATATGAAGGCCAAGTTACCTTAAGAAATCTATATGAAATACTACCTTTTGAAAATAATCTAATAACAGTTGAATTACCTGGAAATGAGCTGGAAACACTTATTGAACAAAGTTTATGTGACAGTAAATCAGGTTTTCTTCAATCATCTGGAATAACTTGCATGTATTCTACAATTAACCCAGGTGGATGCAGAATTATTCAACTAGATATCAATGATAAGCCTATTGAATTCAATTCTACTTATACTGTTGCAATTAATGACTTTATGTATGCCAATGCCATGGATTGGCCTGAACTTTCAGCAGGGAAAAATCCCAAGATAAGAGGAATGATTAGAGAAAGCTTTAAGGATTACCTGAAAAAAAGAAGCAGTATATCTCCAAATTCTGTTTCTCAATACAAAGAATCTGATGATGATGTCATTATAAGATTCCCACTTACAACAGAATTGGTAACCCTATCAACACCTGTTACTCAAGACGTTAAGACTCATTATGAATATTCAACTCTAGTCTGTGAAATGATTAGAAAAGAAACAAAATCTGATTTTGCTTTAATGCCTTCTTCTATGGTTCGCAGAACCAGAGAGCCATTACAAGTTGTTACAATGTCTAGAGTATTCTCAGATTTCTCTTCAAAAGAAGGTGTTTCTGTTGTTGAAATGACCGGCAAAATGATAAACAGTGTTTTAGAAGATAGCTTTAAAGCTCAGAATAATATTAGTTTTGCAGGTTTTTCTATTGAAAAGTCAGATAATTCTTTTAAAATTTATCCATGGAACGATAGTTTCGAAGAAGATACTTTATATAAAGTTGCTGTAAATGAAGGTTTTGTTGATCAATTAAATAATATTACCCACTCTACTCTTAAAAAGAACAAAAGATTTTCTGATATCAGAAGAACCTTTATAGACGGTTTAAGAAAAGTAGACGGAAAGGTTGAACTAAAACGTGTTTTTTATTAATTTAATCAATAATAAAAAAATTAAATTTAAGATTATATTTTTATTTGTAATCATACTTATTCTTCCTCTAACAGTTCTGACTATTATATCTTTAAACAGAACTTATACCGTTGCAGAAAATAATATAAATAGAGACTTAAACCATGCAACAAAACTGTTCAGAGACAGTCTTGAAGATTTGATTGATTCTTTAAAACTTCGTGCCAAGACGCTTGTAGACTTTGAAATAGACTCATTGGCAATAAATGACTTTCCTGCAAAAGAAACTCTGCCTATATTTGAAAGTGAACTTATTAAATCTGATTTAGATTATATAGCCTTAGTTGAAGACAGGTCTTATGCAAAACTTCAAGTTGGGAAGTTAGCAAATGAAACTCTGAGACATATTATATTCCCTGCTATATGTCACAGTTCTCTAGGTGTTAATATCTATGTAATAAACGACGAGCCATGGATATTTGCTTCAGCTATGGTTACAAAAGTTAAGACAACCAGACCTCAGCATCTGGTCTTTGCTCAGAAAATAAAGAATACATTTGCTGATAAACTAAAAGGAATAACAGACGCAGAATATTCAATTTATTACAATAATAAGAAACTTATAACAACACAGATGGATGTGTATGCAAGACGTAAGACAGGAAACATCGTTGATAAACCAGAATTGGATAAAGGCGAATTCCTCTTACAAGGGAAGCCATATTCTTTTATTCATGATAAGGCTCTTCCAAACAGAATTTCAGATGATATAAAATTAGAAATTGCATTACCAAATTCTTCCTATTCCGAATTAGGCAATAAAATGCAGTTAGACTTCCTGGTATTTGGTGCATTAGGATTATTATTGGCTTTAATTACAGGAACAATTCTTTCTATGAATATTGCCAAGCCAATTAACGAACTAGCCGAATCAACTTCAAAAGTATCTTCAGGCAATATGGAAATACCAAATACTATTAACCGAGAAGATGAAATAGGTATTCTCAGCAAAAATTTCACTGAAATGGTTAAGAATATCAAAGAGGAAAAAGAACAAAAAGAATCTCGAATGAAAGAATTGAACACATTATTTGAAATAAGTAATGCTGTTAATCTTTTTACCAATTCTGAAGAATTATTAAAATTTATTTTATCCCATGCAATTGAAATACTACAAGCCGAACGCGGTTCTATTATGCTGTTGGATGACCAGACTGACGAATTAGTAATCAAAGTAGCTACTGGCGGCCGTTATCGAGCAATTTCAAGTAATCCTATAAAACTAGGAGCTGGTGTTTGTGGAAAAGTAGCTTTTGACGGAATAGGTATTATTTGTAATGAAGGTTTCAAAGATTCTAGATTTAAGAACTTTGGCAGTATTATGCCTGTGGAAGATATCAACAGCTTAATATGTGCTCCTTTAAAATTTAAAGAAGGTACCATCGGTGTTATAAACATCGTCAATAAGAAAAATGATCAACTATTCAATAAAAATGATTTAAGTTTATTGACTCTTATAGGTTCACAAGCTGCTGTAACAATTGAAAACAACAAACTTTACGAACTATCTATTACAGATGGAATGACACACCTATTTGTTCATCGCTATTTTCAAGCTAGATTGAGCGAAGAATTACTTAGAGCAAGACGTTATGGCTTAAATTTAAGCTTGATAATGATAGACATAGATAATTTCAAAAAATTCAATGATACCTATGGTCATCAAACAGGCGATTTAGTAATTCAAAAAGTAGCCTCCTGCATTAAAGAAACAGTCAGAACCGCAATTGATATTCCCTGCCGCTATGGCGGAGAAGAAATGTGTATAATCCTTCCAGAAACTAAATCTGAAGAAGCTTTTATGACTGCTGAACGTGTAAGGAAAAATATAGCTTCATTAAGCGTAACCCATAGTTCAGGCGAACTTCACATTACTGTCAGCATAGGAGTAGCTTCATACCCACTTCATGCTAAAGACAAAGAAACATTGATTAAAGCCTCAGACAAAGCAATGTATGACAGTAAACAGGCAGGAAAGAATCAAACAACTATAGCATCAGAATTAGCAACAAGTTAAAAAATATTATTTTTCGGCTTCTGCCTTCAAAAGCATTTGATAAATCTGATATTTCTTTTGATAAACTGTTAAAGCCTGAAGAGTTTCAATTGTTTGAGGTCCACTTTCCCTCAAACATCTGACATATTCACTATAGGATTCTTGATAATCTTTCTGAGCTTTTTCAAGAACAGATTTTTCTTTTTCAAAAATATTACCGTCAGTAGAATTTAAAACAGTATATTCATTAGAATTAATATTACCGGAAACAGTTGTTGCCTGCGATTTATCAACCTGAGAAGGTAATTCCTTGGAATTTTCATCACAGCCTATTGAACACAAAGTGGAAACAACTAGTAATATGTAAAATATTCTCTTCATAGATTTGATTATAATAATCTTTTTAAAATAGGTCAAGACGGCAAAAAAATACTATTGAAACCACAACACTTAACAAAAAGTAAGTTGAACCATAGCCCCATTTGTTGTATAATACTCCAAATAATCGCTTGAGAGAGACAAATACTCAAAGCTTTAATTGTGGAAAGGGGTATTTTTTATTTTTATGAAAACAGTCATAGAAAAAGGTTATATTTTCTACCAAGGCAAGTTTCAAGAATT
>JAEEGL014357848.1_pt1 | contig 11918 bp, 8 predicted proteins | sample 9134231 | NCBI WGS metagenome assembly JAEEGL01 (sample SAMN16246548, study PRJNA631951) | gut metagenome | biome: gut microbiome; feature: rumen; material: fiber-attached | host: Bos | place: Iran: Karaj | collected 2018-10 | reverse complement strand
TCCCACATATATCACTTTAGAAGGCGCATCCTCTTTCTTTTTAAGCTTCGAGACAAGAGCGTCTATCGCTCCGTCGTAAAAATCCACATCATCATTAAAGAGCATGATGTAATCGGGATAATTTGCCGTGTCCGAAGCATTTATGATCTCAGTTGCCTTTGCGATCGCAAGTCTCATGCCCCCGGTGTAGAATGAGCTTCCGTTTCCGTGAACCACGGTCACGCAGTCATATTTTTCTAGCGCCTCGGCAGTCCCGTCGCTGCTGTTATCATCCGTTATAACAAACGATAGCTCTGAACCCGGATTTTTACCGATCAGGCCCTCGATAGCTTTTACCGTCTTCTCTTTTCGATTGTAGCAGGTCGCAAGCCCCATTATCTTAACAGGCATCAAAAAGATCCTTTCATAATCCGTCAGTATTATTCTGACTGAAGAAACAGACTGTCATAATCATACTCATTTATGAATCTGCCGAATGCATCTATGGTCTCTTCAAAGTTTTCTGCGGTGAGCTCATCTTCTCCCGCAGCCATTTTTTCAAGTATCTGTCTCGAAACATCAAATGAAAAATGAACTGTGTCATTGTAATTGTCAAAATCGGTTATGGTATCCGTATCATCCTCGAAATAATACAGCTTTACATTGTCGTATGCCAAAAGCAGCTCAGCCAGTTTCTTTTCCTCGGAAATCACTGTATCCATCTGATCCTTCTGTCTGAATTCATACCAGTAAAGAACGCTTCTCGGTGGAAAATAAACATAAACGATCGTATCGGGCCGACTCTCTATCATGGGCCTAAGATTCTTCTCCCAGTTGACCTCCAGCCTTTTAAGCGAATCAGAAATACTCTGAGCCTTAGTCTCCGGTGTAACTAAAGCTGTTTTCGGGATCTGATCAACGCCCGAGAGGACTCTGCTTCTGCCGTATGAAAAATACTGCGCAGAGCAGTAATATTCATCCCTGTCGGTCTCAAGTGCCTTATTTATATAGGGCTCCACGATGTATTTTACGATAACGTCTTTGTTAAAAACATAAAAGACATCGTTCAGCGGATTCCTATCGTAGAGGTATTCCGGGAGGGGATATTTTATCTCTTCGGGATCTGCGGAATACGCAGCAATATCTATCCCCCAGAAAACTGCTTTTAGATCCTTTCCGCTTTTTTCGGAAAGCTTAAAAGCATTGGCGATATCTTTTGGATATGCTCCGTTATACGGAAGCTTTGCGGTCTTTGCTCCGAAGAGTTCATCAAACCATGAGACTTTGAAGTTTACGCTGACGGACGAACCAATGGATATCGAGTCATATTCAAAATGTTTTGCGATCCCCGGATTCTGCGTGAGCTGATCGTCAATTATGTAGGGGAATCCGGAAAGCGGCGCGTGGTAATGAAAGAAGGGATCTACTATGATCACGAGCGCTGCCGCTGCCGCGCAGAGCGCGACCACAATTCCCGCCATGGTTCCGATGAATCCGGCATATTTATTTCTCTTGTTTTTAGATTTCTGCATTTATGTCTGATTTCAACTTAGTAACGGAATTCACGGTTTAAGTATGGGATTCGCTACGTCTTCGCGCCGGCGCAAAATCTGTCCTCGCATATTCTAAATCGCCCGCCTTTAACTCGCGACGCTCGCCTCATCAGGCGAGCTGCTCGAACACACTACGGCGGGACCGATTTATGCTCGGACATTTTGCTTGCGCTCCCGACGTGCACCGCTCACCCATAACTTAAAGCCGTGAATTCCTGTCACTTAGTAAATTAATTAACTCAGAAGTTATAATAAATGTAAGTTGAAATTCCGGAGAGGCTCACGAAGCTCCACACAAGTGCGAGCGCAACAGGAATCGCGAAGACCGCCCGGGGCTTTTCTTTAACCTTTGCCGTGATCTGCCGCACATTCGGCGCAAACAATATGATCGCCATCGCAACAACAATGTATCCGATGCAGAGGATCAGTCCGCCGTACTCATTAACGGGAACATGCAAAAGCTTTAAAGCATAATTCAGCTCGTAGGTCTGAAACATCGGAAGCAGAAAACTTTGGGACAGTGCAAAACTGCTGTGCCCTGCTGCCGGTATCAAATGCTTTAAAAATTCAATCCCCTTTCCGATGCTCTCCCCTCTGAAGATTGAAAAGAGAACCGCCACATATGCCGTATTGAAGATCCAAAGAAGTGCCTTGGTTATCTTATGGCTCTCCATCCATTTAAGCGGCTTTTCAAATATCCTGCAAAAGACCATTCCGGCTCCGTGGAACAGTCCCCAGACAATATACCCGGTTCCTGCTCCGTGCCATATACCGCTCACAAGGAATACGATCATTACATTCAGATATGTCCTGGCCTTTCCCTTTCTGCTTCCGCCCAGAGGAATATACAGATACTTTGTCAGGAAGGCCGTGAGCGTCATATGCCATCTCTTCCAGAATTCCCTTCTGGTTACGCTCTTGTAGGGCGAATCAAAATTCATCGGGAGATCGAGATTCAGCATCTTTCCGAGTCCGATAGCCATATCGCTGTATCCGCTGAAATCAAAATAGATCTGCAGATAGAAGGACAATACAGCAAGCGCGGTATCTATGGGCGAAAGAAGTTCAACCGTATTCCATGCGTAATCCACTGCCTTAGCAAAGACATCGGCCAAAAGGATCTTCTTTGAAAGCCCAAGTATAAAGCTCGTAAGTCCAACCGAAAAATTCTCCGCCTTAATCCGCTTTCTTTCGGGATCTTTAAGCTGCGGGATAAGCTCTGCGTGCGTCACGATGGGGCCGGCAACAAGCTGTGGGAAAAAAGAGACAAAAAGCGCGTAATCAATAAACTTATAATTTTCAGTCTCACCCCTGTAGGCGTCAACGATAAATCCGATCTGCTGGAAGGTAAAAAAGCTTATTCCAAGCGGGAGAAGTATTCCCGTCAAAGGAATATCCGCTCCGAAAACAAAATTGATACTCTCAAAAATAAAATCGAGATATTTGAAAAATCCGAGTGTCCCGATATTTATGACAAGTCCGGCTATCAGAACCGCTTTTCTCTTTCTTCCCGAGGGATCCTTCTTCGTGAAGATCAGGAAAAGAAGATAGTTAACGACTATGCTCATTACGAGGATCGCGAGATACGAAAGCCTGAAATAGCCGTAAAACCAAAAGGACATGCCAAGCAGGAATACCTTTGCTGCTTCGGTCCTCCCAAGGCGGTTTAGTCCGAAATATCCAATTATCGTTATCGGCAGAAACGCCAGTATAAAAATATATGAGTTAAATAGCATAACGGTTTAATGCAGTTTTTTCATCCCGTCACCCATGTAGCGGGGAGCAGGGTGTTGTAATCAAGTCCCGAATAAATACCTTTAAAATACAGCACTCCGGCTATCACCTGGGAAACCAGGGCAAGCAGGCAGACGATCAAAAACGGCAGCTTGATCTTTTTGGCAAAGGAAAGCTTTAAAAGTGTCAGCAGGCTTCCCATGGCAAAGAAGAATATACCGTGCATATAGCCCCAGCTGAAGTTGAAATGAGGATATCTGAAGCCCTTCTCGCAGAGAAGGCCCGCCTCTAAGACGGACACTATAAAAATTGCGATCGTAAACCTGTAAAGCGTGTTCTTTTTAAGTTCTTTAAACATAAAGAAAATACATACGATCGAAAAAACATTGGCATAAATTATCGCCGCTATGATATGCGGATTCTTCCCTCTCCACACCCGGAAAAAGTCAAATCCGATCCCGTGTACCTCTTCGGTATTTCCGCTTCCGAAGACTCCTCCGAACTGGAAGAACAACGCGATGAAGGTCGGCACAAAGCAAAGCGCAAAAAAGAGCGAGTTCTTTATGTTCTTAAAGCGTGCCCTAATAAGCCTGAAAAGAAGGATCAGCCCCGCCGTCGAAACGAGTACCAGCGAAAAGCTCGGCTTTGCCAGTGTGGTGAGAAGAAGGCTTACTCCGAAAGGTATCGCCTTTTTCAGCTCGAACTTCTTTTCATAGCTTTCAAGAAGATCGGCAAAGGTAAAGAATGCTGCAATCGCAAAAGGTCTTGTGGCTATGTAGGTCGCATTATGCCAGGGATTCCCGGAATATGTTCCGTAAAAAACCTGATCCTTGAACGGAAGTGAAAATCTTCCGAATCTCGGAAGCCACCACATGGACATCATAAAAATGCAGAACACGGCAAGCGTTATGATGATATGCTTATACCAGGCGTCATTTCCGGTTTTTCTGTAAATCAAGAGCTTTTCAAAATAATATTTTGAAACAAGTATCGCAAGCCCGTTCAGGATCACTTCAGCAAGGGTGATGGCGTAATCTATCGGCATGAAAAGATTGAAGAATCTTCCCATCGCAAAAAAGATCGGATAGGGGAAGGAATAACCCGAATCGATCCCCTGCATTTCCTGCATATAGGCAAGTATATCCGAAAAATATCCGTCATCCCGGCCCGCATAGATCGTCTGACAGAAGACCAGCCTCCAGAGAAGGACGGTCATCACCGCAAAGAGCAGGGAAAAAAGCGCTATATCCGGGATCAGCTTTTTAAAGTCCGGCTTTATCTTTTTTATATTGTTAATATCCGAAACGGATGAATCTCTCATGATCAGTCGAATCCCTTGATCTTTTTGTGGATCAGCCTCACGCCTCTGGGTGCGATCGCAAACAGGGTGTGATACGCTTTATTCTTTGCAGACAGATATTTGTTAAACAAAGCTCTGAAATAATTTCTCCGCATCCATTTAACCACGGCCCTGTACTGCTCATAGTTTTTTGTGTATTCAGAGTCCGCTTCACTGCCCGCTGCAGGCTTTTTCATCATATCCGTAGGGATGTGAAGAAGGTACTCGAGCCTCTGGAACACTCCGAATCTCAGCGAGATCCTCTTTAGTTCCATATCCTCCGGGTAGCTTTCCTTAACCAGCTCCTGTGCCATATCGGCATTGTCGACACAGTCTCCGAATACTCTGGAAAAATCGTTTTTATCCTTTTTTCTTGAATTGCTTCCGAGCCTGTAAAAAACATGATATCCATATTCAGGGATCAGGATCGTGTCTCCGATCTCCGGAAGCTTTTTTATCAGTATGTGAAAATCCTCGTTGAGCGCACCCACGGGGAAAAAGTTTTCTTCGCCTTCAAAGATCTCCCTTGCGATCAGCTTGGTGCAGAAGGAACAGTCACCCCTGTGCATCAGAAGCTCCTTTATGAAGTCCCGTGAATTAACGAGCATTTCTCTGTCCGGCGGACTGCAGATATCGGGAAGCCTGTTTCCCTCCTCGTCCGTCTCATCGCGCCCGGTCTGAGCACATTTCACATTGTATTTCTTTATCCCCGAAAGGAGTGATTCGTACATGTGGGGATCAATATGATCATCGGAGTCAACAAATCCAAAATATTCTCCGCCTGCATTTTTTATACCCAGATTTCTTGCGCTGGAGGATCCCCCGTTCTTTTTGTGAAACACCTTTACTCTGGGATCCTTTGAGGCATACTCATCACAGACATCGGCACTTTTGTCCGTGGATCCGTCGTCCACAAGGATAAGCTCAAGCTTTGAATGTGTCTGGTTTAAACAGGAGTCGATGCATCTTGTCAGATATTCTTTTTGAATGTTGTAAACCGGTATTATTATACTGATCAGTGTGTTTTCGGTATTATCCATTTCGTAATGCCCCAAGGGCGATCTTTCTCTCGGTTTCCTTCTTTACAAGGCTGCAGGGTGGATCTATGATCATTCCCCCAAGTCTTTCCGCGGCCTCGGGCCTTCCGGTAAAATAGCTCTCCGTAAAATCCATCAGTTTATCTGCTGCTACCTCCGGATTCCAGATCTCTCTCATGGTCCTGTAGGCCATCTTTCCCATCTGCCTGCGGCGGCCTTCATCCCTTATCAGAATCTCCGCATATTTAAATATGTCTCTGGGTTCATTATCCCTGAAAACATATCCGTTCACACCGTTTCTTATAAGGCTCGGAGCGGCTCCCTGCATATTTCCGGCGATCACCGCGCAGCCGCTGTTCATGGCTTCGTTTACCACGGCCCCCCAGCCTTCCAAGCGGTTGCTTGTAAAGAGAAAAATGTCTGCTTTTTCCATATATTCACGGACCTCTCCGGGTTTTTTGAAGCCCGGGAATCCGACTCTGTCTTCAAGGGAAAGCTCTTTTACAAGCCCCTTTAATTTCTCTTCCTCTTCTCCCCCGCCTATGAGATCCATATGAAAAGCGATGCCGGCGCTTTTAAGCCTCCCGGCGGTCCTTATCGCATATTCGGCTCTTTTCAGTTTAAGAAACCTTCCCGCCCAAAGTATATAGGGAATCTTGTTTCCGTCCGCGGTCTCATAGCCTTTTTTCTCAATAAGGGAATCTATATCGTATTCTTTTACCTCAGTGAAATATCCCCATTTGAGTTTTTTTCCGGGATAAGAAAGCACGAGATCAAAATCCGAGGATACAAAAGCTCCCGCGCATAGAAGATACACGGGGCATCCGGAATACCTGGTATGATCCCGGTATTTTTTTATAAGGCCCCTGGGTGAAACAAACTTCCACTGCCCTTCGCGGTAAAGCCTCTCGCTGTATCTGAAGGTCAGCCTGTCCTTTCCCAGCCTTCTGTCATGTCTTATCGCTTCAAGCCTTTCCGACAAAAGAGAATCATCCCTTGCGCCTCCGAATATGACCACCTCGCTGTCCGCGATGAGTCTGCGGCACTTTTCTGCATTCTCATCGCTCCCGTATGCAGTGATGACATAATCCGGAAGAGAGCCTTCCCAGCCCATATCCCTTCTGTCCGATTCCATCTCCTCGGTCTGAATGAAATAAAATTCATTCTCATTGCCGATCCTTTTTATCATTGCTTCACAGAAAGGGATCTGGTGATGGTTTATGTAATTTGAAACGAAAATGATCTTCATTATCCCAGAATCTTCCTGTAAATCCCGACAAGCTCATGAACGTTCTTAGCGGGATTATGGTTTTCCCTCGCATGAAATCCGGCATTGTGTCTTCGCCTGTCTATCTCATTTCTAAGATCCGCTCTCTCTTCCTGAGTCTCCCATCTTCTGACAAGCGTATCCCGTAGCTTGTCGGAGACGGATTCAAGAGTATCCTCAGGATAAACCTCATAGGAAAAACCATCTTCATCCTTCGTGAATATGCTTCCGAGTCCCCCCACGATTGCCGTGACGATCGGAACCTGGAGCATCATCGCTTCCCCGAGGGAGTTTGAGGAATTCTCAACCGATGAGCAGCATACGAAGGTATCGCATTTTAAGTATTGCTCCTTCATCTCATCCGCGGAGAGCCTTCCGAGAATATGCACCCGGTCGGATATGCCGTATTCGCTCATGAGGTCTCTCAGATATTTTCCGTAAGATGAAATCTTTATCTTATCCTTTATGGACGAGTATGACACAAGGGACTGTCCCGCCACATAAATCTGAATATCGGAATATTTATCCCCATATTTTTCCCCATCCGTGACAAGCTCTCCCACCGCTTTTATGAGATAGTGGAAGCCCTTTAGGGGATAGTCGGCCTGGCTTAGGAATATCCTGTGCCTCTCGGAAGACTCCTGTGTCCAGGCTCCGGAATAAAATGTATTTCTCAGGTTTTCTCCGGCGTGATAATAGACCGCCCCCGGATTTACCTCAAGTGCAAATGCATTGTCAAAGGCCGTTCTGCCCGCAATATGTCCCGCGAGCGTAAGTGCCTCCACTTCATGCTCACTTCTCTTAAAGTATTTCTGCTGTCTTTCGTAAATGGAATCTTTTTTCAGTCTGTCTCTGAAGGTGTGTCTTACAACGATATCAGAAGGAAGATGTGCGGTGTAATTGATCGCGCACTCCCTGCAGATTCCCTGCAGGCCGATAAGAAGCCTTGAGGGATCGTCAAGTGCTCTGGCCATTGCAAGAGTATGGGAAAACTCCGCTCCGAAGCAGTGGACTATATCGGGCTGCTCTTCCTCTAAGATCCGGCTCATTATCGTCTCAAGAGCGGGATCGTAAATCTCTTCCCGGGCTGTGTCCTCAAGAAAAGCATAATAGACAAAGCTCGCTCCGTTTTCTTCGTACTCTCCGGAAAAATAACCCGCCTTTATATCTCCTCCGGCAAGCAGAAAGCTTTTCTTATCAAGCGGAAAAGCGATATCGGGCAGGAAGTCCAGGCTACCCTTAACTCTCTCGGATATCAGTTCCCCGAAAAGTCCCTCAACCCAGCCTTCCTTCGGTATAAAGCCCAGTCCCAGTGAAGCTGCTATACGGGGCAGTATCAGATTGCATATCCATAAAACTTTTGTGACTCTACTACTTGACATCGGGCTTTTCCGCATCCTCTTTATCGGTGTTATAACTTTCCGGATCCTCGTACTTGTTCTCTGCCATAGCCATATAAAGATCTCTCATGGCAGTTGTCTGCCCGGGATCAACACCCTCTGTCGAATCCGGCCAGAAGAGGATCTTAAGCGTCAGCAGCATAAGCTTGAGATCAAGAAGTATCGAATAATTCTCAATATAGATAAGATCGAGCTTGAGCTTGTCATAAGGCGTGGTGTTGTATTTTCCGTATACCTGCGCAAATCCCGCAAGTCCTGCCTTTACTTTAAGCCTGTATGCAAACTCCGGCATCTGCTCCTGATATTTGGCGATTATCTCGGGGCGCTCCGGTCTGGGGCCGATAAAGCTCATATCTCCGGCAAGGATATTGAAAAGCTGCGGCAGCTCATCAAGTCTCACCTTTCTGATAAATTTGCCCACGGGCGTAACTCTCTTGTCGCCGATATAGTATAGCCTTACGCCGTCTTTCTCCGCATCGACTCTCATGGAGCGGAATTTGATAATATTGAACTGCTTTCCTCCCCTTGTGACGCGGACCTGCTTATACAGGATCGGTCCCTTGTCATAGAGCTTCACGGCGATGGCCGTAAGGAGCATGAAGGGAGATGTTACAACAATAAGGATCAGCGAGCAGATAATGTCTATGGCTCTCTTTAAAAATCTCTGCTCCATGGTCATGGAATACTCCCTGGTCAGCATCATGGGGCTGTCAAATACATGCAGCTCCTCGGAGCCCTTGAGTATAACATCGTTGATCTTGGGAAGGAGATAAAATCTGATCGAATTGCCGTAGCAGTATTTTATGAGCGGCTTTCTGTCAGCCTCCGAAATGTCTCCGAAAACAACGGCATTGCAGGTTCCGTCAAGATAGTATTTCCTGATCGTCTCGCAGAGCTTCTTTGTCCCGACACTCACATGTATCTGCTCGGTAATAAGATATTTGTCGCTTCTTGTCTCAAATTTGCGGCGGACCTCACGCGGATCACGGTCGCCGTATATGAGCAAGAGTTTTCTTGGCGGGAAGATATTCCGGTAGAAAAAGTTGGCGATATTGATGTAAATGAATACGACAATGCACTGCTCAACCAGCATGATCAGGAAATTCTTGGGATTGAATATTCTGAGTGCCATGAGCGATACTTCGGCGTATATGAGAATATCGGCCATTATGGTCGCAAAGATCTGGGAGAATATGAGCTCGGCGTTCTTCATATAGCCGAGACGCATTCCTCCGTACATTTTAGAAAACAGAACGAGAATAACAAAATAAACCGCAACCTCGAGCATATGTCCCTTGATCCAGAAGGGCTGGTTGCGTCCCTCAATGATATCAACGCGGAAGTTGAAATACCACTGGTATGTAAAGATAGCTGTCTCAAGTATGAGACAGAGTAAAACAAGTGAAAGATTTATAAGGCGCTTAAAGCCTTCTATTCTCTGTAATTTATTCTGAGTAGTCATATGTCTTCCTCATAAGTGCGTCCCGGTCTTTTAAAAGCACACTTTTTCATCGCACCCTGCGTAATATTTTACCATAATCAAGGCTTCAATACTACTGATCGCTTCTTAAGATTAATTAAGAACAAGGTAGATATGAGGCAGATCATGTGGTATTATTGTTGTATTATGAAAACAATACTTTTGATCCTGTTTCTGCTTTTTACGCCTGCGATCTTAGGCTTCGGAGCAGTCACTCTCTACGATAAAATCTCATATCTCTTCAGGCGTCTTTCAAAAAAAGATCCGGCCCGGCTTTCATCCGAAGATGAAGGCGGGAAGAAAAGAAAAACCTTTCCCGAAAGACTCTTTGCAGCTTTCCCCATCGGAGTCATTCTCCTTGTCCTTATCTCGGGGATAAGCAATATCCTTTGCGTATTCTTAAGCCTCGACCTCTCACATGGGATAAAGCTGTTCGCGATACTTCTTATCGCGGTGATGACTCTTTTTTATTTCATCATACTGGTAAGCATCTTCAGCCGCGCCATGAAAAAAATTTCCGGCGGCTCTTCGTCAAAGGATGCCAAAGCCTCCGAAGGAGCTGTAAAGAAAGGCGCTTCGCAGCCCCGCAATAAAGCTTTCGTGATCCTGACAGTTCTTTCGGTACTGCTCTCTCTCTCTCTGCTTTTTCTTTCCGGAAGAGGAAATGTCAGCACTCTGCAGGACCAGACTCTCGAAACCGTATGCTCGTTTATTTCATCCGGCAAATTCTACACCGAAGATCCCCTCTCAGGTCTTGCCTATACGGACGGTTATCCCTCAAGGCTCGGTCTTATGTGCCTGCCTTACTTTTATGCGGTACTGTCAAAGGCCTTTTCGGTAGCGCCTTATATTCTTCTGTGGAATATCATGCCGGTGTACTTTATGATCACGGGAATGATGATTTTCCTGAATCTTTCAAACATTCTTTTTAAGTCCCCGGACAAAAAGGTATTGTTTTATCTCATCTGTGTTTTGCTGTTATTATGCACTAATGTGTCGTTCGGATCCCCCGGATTTGATATTTTATACACCGGTTACAGAGCCTCTGCCCTGCTGAACCTTGTTCTTCTTCCCCAGACCTTTGTATTCTGTCTGAAAAAGAAATGGGCAGCCTGTGTCCTGACTATCATCACAGAGCCGCTGATCGCCTCTGCTTTCTTCGGAGTAGGGGCCTGCTTCTTCGTGCTCGTCACCTACTTTATCATTACAAAGCTTCCCTTTTACAAAAAATTCCGGGAAGATTTTGTAACAGAAAAAAAGAAAGGAGGATCGCAGTAAATGCTTGCCGACGTGTTTAGTGAGATCGTCTCCTTCATTTCAACAAATCATTTTCTTGCGGTGTTTTACATCTGCGTTACCGTTTCATTTTTCATCCTTGTCTTTCGGAATGAAAAAAATTCGGATACGCTGACCGGGCTTAAACGCGCGCTCTCTCCGGCAGCCGGACTCATCATTTATTCCGTGATCGCAGTCCTTCTTCTTGTTTTGCCCGTAACCGCTCTTGTGCTCAGGAAATTCCAGACCGTATTTTTCTCATACAATACTCTCTGGGTAATGATTCCCGTAATACCTCTTTCGGCCTTTGCTCTAACCGTCTTTTCAGATCTTCTTAAGAAGACAAAAAAAACGCTCGGAGTTTTCGCCCTTATACTCAGTGTATTTCTTCTGCTATGCTGCGGAAGCCTTGGCAACACCGGCCTTAAGATAAGAGGAACCGAGCTTCCCGGGCTGAAGAAAAAAGAAATCACCTTTTACGAGGCCATGCCCGTGCTTAAAAGACTTTCCGAGCTTCCGGATGATGCCTTAATACTTGCCACACCTGCGATCACCGAATACATCCGCCAGTATACCGGAAAAATCAAAACCGTCTATGGACGTGATATATGGGATCTTTCGCTTGCCTCGTACAATTATAATTCTTATGACGAAGTCTCAAAGAAGCTCTATGAGTGGATGCTCTACAGCGATTCCTACGGATGCATCTATTATCAGGTCGGAAGCAATGTGATAAACGACTTTGATTATTCCGTTCTCGATCACGCCGCTCTCGATGAGGACAGCTCATTCTTAGGCGGTGTAAAAGCAGCTAAGCTGGCTGAAGAAAAAAATGTTTCCGTAATCTGTTTTTC
>JAEEGL014001428.1_pt1 | contig 11918 bp, 8 predicted proteins | sample 9134231 | NCBI WGS metagenome assembly JAEEGL01 (sample SAMN16246548, study PRJNA631951) | gut metagenome | biome: gut microbiome; feature: rumen; material: fiber-attached | host: Bos | place: Iran: Karaj | collected 2018-10 | reverse complement strand
AGGAGGAACAGCCATGGCAATTAGCTATGACAAGCTCTGGAATCTTGTAAGGAAAAACAAGATGAAGAAGGGCGATCTTGCAAAAGCAGCAGAGATTAGTGGATACACAATGGCGAAGTTAGGAAAAGACGAACCTGTGCAGATGGAAGTGATGATGCGTCTGTGCAAAGTATTCCATTGTGATATTGGTGATCTAATGGAAATCATCGAAGAATAACCGTTTGGAGGAAGATATATGCAGTTCAATGAGCTTCAGAAACAGACCAATACGAATATTCAGGAAAAGGCCAATCTGATTTGGGAGAGTGCTACTCACCTAGTCGGTCTTTTCAAGCCCCATGAGTACGGCAAGGTTATTCTACCAATGACCGTTCTCAAACGCTTTGACGATGCGCTTGCACCAACAAAGCAAGCAGTTCTCGATATGAAGAAAAAGCTGGATGCAGCCGGAGCAAACGAGAAGTTGGTAGATGGAACTCTGACGCGCACTTCAGGCTATGCTTTTTATAACACGAGCAAGTTCGATTTCCAGAAACTCCTTGCTGATCCAGATAATATTGCAGATAACTTCGATGATTATCTCAAGGGCTTCTCTGCAAACGTGGCTGATATTATCTCACGTTTTGAGTTTGCCAACACTGTCGGAACTATGGTAGAGGGCGGAGTTCTATTCGTTATGATTCAGGAGTTCAACTCTTCCAAAGCTGATATGTCTCCAAAGAAGATAACCTCTGCTGACATGGGTTATATCTTTGAGGAGTTGATCCGAAAATTCTCTGAGTCATATGACGAGCAAGCCGGAGCGCACTTCACCAGCCGAGATGTCATCTATCTGATGACCGATCTGCTAATTTCTCCTGAGAAGGAAGAAATCAAAGAAAACGGATGCACGAAAACCGCTTATGATATGGCAATGGGCACATCACAGATGTTGGGATGTCTGACTGAACGCCTGCAAGCACTCAGCGAAGATGCCGTGTTGACCTGCTTTGGGCAGGAGTTTAACCCCGAAACCTACGCTATCGCTAAATCCGATATGCTTATCAAGGGCGGTAACGCCTCTGGCATGATGTACGGTGATACCTTGAGCCAGGACAAGTTTTCTGGCTATGAGTTTGACTATATCATCTCCAATCCCCCTTTCGGAATTGACTGGAAGCGTGAGCGTACCGAAGTCGAAGCAGAAGCAAAGAAAGGTTATGACGGTCGTTTTGGACCCGGCCTCCCAACTATCTCTGATGGACAGATGCTATTCATGCTTAACGGTGTGAAGAAGCTCAAGGAAGGCTCTGGACGTATGGCGATCATTCAGAACGGATCCTCTCTTTTCACTGGCGATGCAGAGAGCGGCCCTTCCAATATCCGGCGATATGTGATCAGTGAAGATCTCGTTGATGCTATTATTCAACTTCCTACCGATCTGTTTTACAACACCGGAATTTCTACATACATTTGGGTTTTAACCAAAGGAAAAGAAATGCACCGCGCAGGCAAGGTGCAGCTTATTGACGCCTCAAAATGCTACATTAAGCGTAGAAAAAACATCGGCAACAAGCGCGTCGATCTTGATGATAATTGCATCGGGCTCATTCTGAGAGCTTATGAGGCGTTTGAAGACGGCTCTTTCGAAGAAAACGGCTTGGTTGTTGAGTCAAAGGTATATGGCAATGACTTCTTCGGCTATACGAAAGTCACTGTTGAAACCGCTTTGTGTGACGATACAGGTAAGCCAATACTGAAGAAAGGTAAGATACAGCCCATAAAAGGAGCATCCGACAGCGAAATCATTCCCTTGCAGGAAGATGTTGACGAGTATATGGAGAAAAACGTATTGCCCTTTAACGCCGCTGCTTACCCCGAACGCAGTAAAGATAAGATAGGTTATGAGATTCCTTTCACAAGATTGTTTTACAAATTCGTACCTCCCGAACCTTCTAAGACAATATTCGCTGAGATCAAGAACTTGGAGGCAGAGGAAACAGAATTGATGAAGGAGCTGTTTGGCAATGCGTGAAATGAAGGACAGTGGAATAGCTTGGCTCGGTGAGGTTGACAGCCGATTTGAAATAAAAGCCATTGGAAATCTTTTTGCGATTAAAAAAGACATAATTGGAAGAGAACCGGATCAAGTTTTATCCATCACTCAAAAAGGAATAAAGATCAAAGATACGACATCGAATGAAGGACAAAACGCAGCATCTTACGCCCATTATCAGATTGTAAACGTGGGCGATTTTGCCATGAATCACATGGACTTACTAACAGGCTGGGTCGATATTTCTCAATTTAAAGGCGTTACCAGCCCTGATTATCGTGTCTTTTCACTCACGGATAACACTCAAATTCCAGAATACTACTTACGCGTATTTCAGATGTACTATACAAATCGGGTCTTCTACGCATTTGGTCAAGGCGCTGCTAACCTTGGAAGGTGGAGACTTCCAAGGGAAAACTTCGTAAAAATATCGATTCCCTGCCCTCCCGCTGAGTTGCAACGAAAGATTGTTGAAAAAATCGCATTGCAGGTAAGCAAGATCGAGGCGCTAGTTGCAAATCAGCAGGCGCAGATTGAAAAACTGAACCAATACAAGCAGTCCCTTATCACGGAAGTTGTGACCATGGGACTTGATCCTAATACGGCAAAAAAACAGGTCAATATTCAGAATATCAAGTTTATCCCTGCTCATTGGAAATTGGTAAAATTCAAATCAGTTGCAACATTATGTAACGGAAAAGAGGTAATAGCCGAGAATGGTGAAATACCAGTATACGGATCAGGTGGTGTGTTTAAGTATACAGACAGACCAATCTATACGGGTGTTTCATTACTGATGGGAAGAAAAGGAACAATTGACAACCCTATGCTTGTTGATGGTGCTTTTTGGACTGTTGATACAATGTTTTATACGTCGGAGATTAAAAACATTCTACCAAGATTTCTTTATTACGCTTGCAAGGGCATTATTGATTACAAGTACTATAAATCAGGGTCTGTTCTTCCCAGTATGACACAGTCGGAGCTCAACAACATTTATCTCACGTATCCTGATGAACAAGAGCAGTCAGAAATAGTTGCTTTCTTAGATGATAAATGCCGAATGCTTGACGACATTATCAGACTAAAAGAGAAAAAAATCGAGAAAGTGACAGAATATAAGAAATCTTTAATCTACGAATATGTCACCGGCAAGAAAGAGGTCGTTGAATGACAGAGATTCCTATTACCCTGCAATCTGATGAGAATGGCTACTTTGACCGAGAATGTCCTAATGAGAATTGTCTTTACAGGTTCAAAATCAAGCTGAAAGATTGGGAAGACAAGATTTCTGACGATGAAGTTCATTGTCCGATGTGTGGGCATATTGACACCTCGGATAAGTGGTGGACGCAAGATCAACTTGATCAGATTCAAGAGGTTGTAAGTAGTTTTGCTCTATCTTATATCCAAAAAGAACTGGACAAGTCCTGGAAAAAGGTCGCTCAATCCACACGCAATAACAAGTTCATAAAGATAACTTATAAGCCTGGAAAGCGCATTAACTTCATCAACAACCCCATCGGCCAGAGTGAAGAATGGGCGCAAGAGATTACTTGTGAGAATTGTGGGACTCAATACAGCGTAATCGGATCTGCATATTTTTGCCCCTGTTGCGGATACAATTCTGCGAGTCATGCCTTTGACGAATCCCTAGACTCAATCACGAAAATGCTTTCTTCACTGCCACAGATGGAAAGGTTGTTTTCTGAATCTTATGGAGTCGATAAGGCAAATACTATGTGCCGTGGAATGCTGGAAGGAACACTTGGCGACTGTGTGTCTGCTTTTCAGAAATTTGCTGCATGCAGATATTATGAGATATCCAGAGCGGTGGTTAGGGTCAATGATTTTCAAATCGTAAAAAAAGGAAGCGACCTATTCAAGGCCGCTACCGGAAAAGGATACGACAATTGGTTGTTGCCTGATGAATTAGATGATCTAAACGTATTGTTTCAGAGAAGACATCTTTTTGAACATAACAACGGTATGGTTGATCAGCAGTATTTGGATAAGACCCAAGATGCAGAATATGTTGTTGGTCAACGGCTAATAATGCGTGAAGCAGACACGAGAGAGCTGATTCGGCTTCTCAAAAAACTCGGTCAAGGAATACTGACGCTTTCCTAATGTCGTCTGTCAGACGAACAGTTGGTCAGTGATAATCAATAGAGTACTTACAGAACATAAGATAACAAGGAGAACTGAGCTATGCGAATCGATGGCGGCTTTTTCATCAACGATTTCATTAACAAGAATCTCAGACAGTACACGATCCCTGTCTATCAGAGAAATTATGAATGGTCCTCTGAGCAGTGCGAAAAACTGTTTGGAGATATTATCCAAGCATATAAGCAGGATCGCCATCACTTCACTGGATCTGTTGTTTATGAGAAATTTAGGGAAGAGAACAAAATCGAGACGTATCTCATCATCGATGGTCAGCAACGTTTGACCACAATTTATATACTCCTTAAGGCTCTCGCTGATAACGGAAAAAATGATGGAGAAAAAGAAGCAATCAGTAGCGTGCTTTTCAATAACGACGTATTTAAGCGATATCAGATTGATGAAAGCAGTAAGCTCAAGCTCAAGCCGATTAAGAGTGACAACCAGCAGTTGCTGCTGCTTATGTCTGGTAAGATCAGCGAGATGGATAAATCAAGTGGGATTTACCAAAACTATGCCCTGTTTTGCAAGCTGATTCAGAAGGCATATGAGAGCGATCCTGATTTGAATGCCGAGCGTATCTATTACGGAATAGGAAAGCTTACCTGCGCCATGATTAAGCTCGAAGATGAAGAGAAAGGCAAAGAGCAAGAAATCTTCGAACGTATCAATTCGACCGGCGTTCCACTCAGTCTTGCTGATAAAATCAGAAACTATGTTTTGATGACCGATGTGGATCAGGAAAGGCTTTATGAAGAGTATTGGCTAAAGACGGAACAGTTATTGACAAAGGATCAAATTGCCGGGTTCTTCCTCGACTTCTTAAATCTGAAACTTGATGGCTTCACAAAAGAAAATGAAGCCTACGACAATTTCAAATTGCTGTTTGAGCAGAACAAGTACACGAACGAATCCATGCTTGCGGAGATCTATCACCGCGCGAGGCAATACCATGTTTTCCTGAACGGTGATACGAATCTTGGTGAAGGCGCACATAACGCACTCATTGGCCTTCGTAAGCTGAATCAATCTACGGTCTATCTGTTCCTTTTCAACGTGTTTGATGACTACGAAAAGGACATCATTGATAATGATGAGCTGACAAAGGTTCTTAACTTCTTGCTTAGATACAGTATCCGCCGCTTGATCTGTGAAATAGGCTCTAACTCTCTGAGAGGACTGTATAAGACGCTCTATACTCGTGTGTTCGCTCGTGCGGAAAATAAAGAGCATTACTATGATGCAATCGTATCTTTTCTCACGCAACTGACATCAAAGGACGCAATTCCGACTGACGAAGAGTTCACTCTCGCACTCAAGGAAAAGAACCTCTATCGGAAAAACGCGCTCTGCAAATACCTTCTCGTTGCGATTGAGAATCAAGGCAAAGGCAAGGTCGAGATTGACCAATTAAGCATTGAGCATATTCTCCCGCAAAACAAGAATCTTCCTAAAGCGTGGCGCGATATGCTTGGTGAAGATTGGGAGTACATACAGAACAAATATCTCCATACTCTCGGTAATCTTACGCTTACCGCTTATAACAGTGAGTACAGCGACCGGCCTTTCGATGAGAAGAAATATATGCTGGAGAACCCGGAAAAGCCAAATCATATCAAGGTTCTCTATAACGATGTTGTCGATCAAGAAGTTTGGAATGAAGAGACTATCCAGCGCCGCGCTGGGAACCTTTGTAAAATCATTCTTAAGCTGTTTGCCATTGAAAAGCCTGAATATGCTGTTGACTTCAGCGATCCGAGATACCGTGAGTATACGGCGGCAAATCCGAGCGAAGCTACTTATAAAACGGTTAATTACTATGAGCTTCTTGGTGAGCGCGTCAATATTGACAGCTTTGCAGGTATGGTGAAATCACTTGCATTAAAGCTCTATGAATATGACAACACCGTCATCGAAGGAATGGCTCAAAGAAGCGACTGCTTTGAGGGCTGGATGTATCCCTTCTGCTCGTATGACCTTGGTAAGGTTAAGAATGGCCAGGAGCTTAAATCTGGAACCGGAATCTATTTAAGCACCGGCTTTTCTGCTCATGACTGTGTTAGCATCATCCGGAATCTCCTGCGGAGATATGATCTCGATGTAAACGAAGACTTCGTTTACAGTGCAAGACCGAATAATGTTCCTGAAGATAAAATCAGCCGTCTTGAGATAGCAAAGGGCTGGTGCGAACAGAAATGCAGCAACGGTGAGCTCGGCTTCAAACGGGAGAATAGCCAACAGCGGTATGTGCGATTTACAACAAAATACCTTGACAGCATTATCCCCGAGTCACCGACTATCCTTAGTCCGTGGAAAACACCGAACTTCTACTTCTACGAAATAACGAACTTCAAGAACGAGTTCTTCATTCAGCTCTACTTCTATTGCAAAAACCTGTCTGATGAAATGAGGACTGCGTATACCCATCTCGCAGATTTATTAGACATGGGTGAACTGAAGAAGGGATATATGCTGTTCTTCAAATCAAAGGCATTCCAGAATGAAGAAAGCGATAATGAACAAACGGTACTTTGCCAGTTGGATGCAATGTTTGAGGAAGTAAAAGCCTTCGAGAATAATGTAAAAAGTAAGTGGGAGGGCAACAAGAATGGATAAGAGCGAAAAACGCTTCGAACACGACATTGAATCTTTCTTGATTTCAGAGAAAGGTGGCTACCAGCAGTTTGTTGGGCAAGATGCTGATGGAAATTGGGTTCATAACCGGCAACACGACGTCGCACGCTGTATCTACATGGACGTGCTCTGTGAGTTTATCGCAAACACGCAGCCTAAAGAGTGGGCGAAGTATGTCAAATACTACGGTGACAAAGCTCCGGACAAGCTCTACACCCGCTTGGAACAGACGATCACCAATCAGGGCTTGATCTATGTGCTCCGCAACGGCATCACCGACATGGGCGTCAAGCTGAAGATTTGTTACTTCAAGCCGGAGTCTGCCTTGAACGAGACTCTCATCGAGCTATATCAATCTAATATCCTTGGCTGCACCCGTCAGTTCCAGTATTCAACCGGCAGCACAAATACCATTGATATGGTGCTGTCTGTGAACGGTATCCCCGTCGTGGCGATTGAACTGAAAAACCAGTTCAAGGGTCAGGACGTTTGGTGTGCCATGAAGCAGTTTAAGAAGGACCGAAGCTCTAAGGAGTTTGCTTTCCGGCTAGATCACCGCTTCCTTGTCTACTTTGCTGTTGACCTTAATGAGGCATGGATGACGACCCAGCTCAAAGACGACACGACCTATTTTATGCCTTTCAACATGGGTTCTAACGGTGCCGGTGTGACCGGTGGCGCTGGCAACCCTAATAATGAAAATGGCTACGATACATACTATGTTTGGGAAGAGGTCCTGCAACGTGACTCCCTTCTCGACATTCTTCACCGCTTCATCTCCCATGTGAAGGAAAAGGAAGAAGTGACAAAGAACGGCGTCACTAAGACTGTCACTAAGGAAACGCTGATCTTCCCTCGCTATCACCAGTACGATGTGGTGCGGAAGGTCATCGCCGATGTGCGCGAAAAAGGAGCTGGTACAAACTATTTGATCGAGCACTCTGCTGGTTCTGGTAAGTCCAACTCTATAGCGTGGATCGCCTATCGTTTGGCATCCCTTCATAATAACAAGGACGAGAGTGTCTTCGATTCTGTCATCGTTGTAACCAACCGTGTCGTGCTCGACAGCCAGCTTCAAGACACAATCAACAGCTTTGAGCATGTTCCCGGCCTGCTGGAGTGTATCGACGATAAGAAACACTCTCGTGATCTTGCAGAAGCTCTGAATGATAAGAAACGAATCATTATCTGCACCATTCAGAAGTTCCTCTTTGCCTACAAGGACATTGAGAAGTTCTCCGGCAGAAAGTTTGCTATTATCGTTGACGAGGCTCACCAGGGGCAAAGCGGTGAATCTGCAAAGACATTACGTCGTAGCTTGATTGATATTGGCGTTGCCGTGAGGAACTACGCCGAGGAAGAAGGCATCGACGAATCCGACGTAGATCTCACTGATGACTATATAAACGCAGTTATCGGCCAGGGTAAACACGAGAACCAATCATTCTTTGCCTTTACAGCAACGCCGAAGGGAGAATCTCTGGAACTTTTCGGTGTTCATGAGCAGAGCTTTGATGGGCCTATCATTCATCGCCCCTTCCACGTATATTCCATGCGTCAGGCTATTGAAGAAGGCTTTATCCTTGATGTGCTGAAGAACTATACGACAATAAAGGAAGCTTTCAAACTCATTAGGGTATCTGACGATAACCCGGAACTGATCGAGGGCCCGACATCCAAGGCACTGTTCAAATACTACAAGAAGCACGGCTATACCATCACGCAGAAAACCGAGATGATTATGACCAACTTCCTTGACAACTGCCGCTACCAAATTGGCGGCAAAGGCAAGGCAATGGTCGTGGCAGACAGCCGCGCGAATGCGGTACGCTATTACTTTGCTATCAAGCAGTATCTGAAGGATCATCCCGAAGAAACTAAAGGAACCGATGTGATGATTGCTTTCTCCGGCGAGATTTCCCTTGAGGATCTACCTTCCGAAAAGCCCTACACTGAGGCCACTATGAATGTGGATGAGGATGGCAAGTATATCACCACCGACAAGAAGTTCCGCAAGGCGTTCCACTCCAGCCAATACAATATTCTCGTGGTAGCGAATAAATATCAGACTGGTTTTGACGAGCCGCTTCTCCATACCATGTATGTGGATAAGAAGCTCAAAGATATAGCTGCGGTACAGACCCTTTCTCGCTTGAATAGAACAACCAGCGGGAAGAACAGCACTTTTGTTCTGGACTTTGAGAATACTGAAGAGGATATCAAGAAAGCATTTTTGCCCTACTATGAAGCAACCACAATGCTTGGCGACTCTGACATTAACTATGTCTATGACCTTCGTTCCAAGATAGCGGAGTTCATGCTCTACAACTTTGAGGATGTTCAAACCTTCATCGACTTCATGGACAAGCACAGCGGCTCGTCTCAGAGTGAGGCGTCTATTGGTAGGCTGGCTGGCCTTCTTCGCCCTGTTGTGGAGCGCTATAAAGAACTGAGCGACGATGATCAGTATACTGTAAGAGATTATATCCGAAAGTTTAACGGAGCATATTCTTATATCACGCAGCTCGTAAGACTGCATGACAAAGAACTCTTCAATGAGTTCCAGTATACAAACAACCTGATCCGACTTCTTCCGCGCGGCCGGGTTGAAATCGTTGATATTGAGGACAAGATTAAGTTGGAATATGCCTCCTTAACCGAAACCTTCAATGGGGCAATCACGCTTGATGAAAAGCCTCCGGTTTATGTTCCTGGTGGCTCTTTAGCTCCGAAAAAACCTAACAAGAAGCAGGATACCTTGCAGAACATCATTGATAAGGTAAATGAGCGATTCGATGGCAAGTTTACTGATGCAGATAGAGTAATCATTGAGGGCATCTATCAGATGTTTATGAAGGATTCTGACGTAAAGAAGTTCAAGAAATACGCGAAGGACAATTCTACGGAGATGTTCGTGGAATCGCTGTTCCCGGACAAATTTAAGGACATTGTTACTCAGTGCTTCTTGGATAATAACGAAGCATTCCAAAAGCTGTTCAACGATCCTGACTTTTATCAGAAGGTTCAGGACGAGATGGCAAAGGAACTTTATAAGAGCTTGAGGAAAAGCTGAGTATGAACTGCAAAATCATCCGGAGCAATCGAAAGTCTTTAGGGCTTGAAATAAATACAGAGGGCCTTATTATCCGAGCTCCCCTGCAAGCAACTGATGCTGAGATCAATATGTTTATTCTCCAGCACAAGAGTTGGATAGACAAGCATCTGAACAAGGTTGAAGAGCAGCAAAAGAAAGTGGATACAATTAAGCCTCTTGGCATGCACGAAATTCAGGCTCTAGCTGATCAGGCTTTGAAGGTTATACCAGAAAGAGTAAAACACTATGCGTCGAAGATTGGTGTCACCTATGGTCGGATCACAATACGGAACCAGCGGTCCAAATGGGGTAGTTGCAGCAGCAAAGGCAATCTCAATTTTAACTGCCTGTTGATGCTTACTCCTCCAGAGGTGGTGGATAGTGTTGTGGTTCACGAACTTTGCCACCGCAAAGAAATGAACCATTCGGAAAAGTTCTATGCAGAAGTGCTAAAGGTGTTCCCGGATTACTGGAAATGGGATAAGTGGTTGAAGGATAATGGGAATTCTCTGATGATGAGAATGACCAAGTGAATTATACGAGGATATTCTTATGGACAAAGACGCAAGACTTCGCCCGTTTTATCTGGCTCAAATATTATATGACCGTACAGATGAGGATCATTATCTGACTACCGCTCAACTGATAGAAATACTTGAAAAAGAGTACGGCATTAAAACTCACCGGCAGACTATTCCCGTTGATGTACAGACACTTCGCACCATCGGTATGGAGATTCAGGAAGTGATGTCTTCTCAGAAGCGGTATAACCTAATTAGCCGCGAATATGATGTGGCGGAAATCAAGCTACTGATTGATGCTGTGGAATCAGCCAAGTTCATCACTAAGAAAAAGAGTGAGGAACTTGTGGCCAAGCTCTCAAAGATGGCTGGCCGGAATCAAGCAGACAATCTCAAGCGGAATATCTCTGCAGAAGATCGTATTAAATACGATAACGAGAGCATTTACCTAATTATTGATGGGATCAATGAAGCCATTAACGCCGGAAAGAAGATCTCTTTCCTGTACTACAAGTACAATGTGAAGAAAGAGCCTAAGTTACGGAATGAGGGAAAGCCGTTTGTTTTTAGTCCTCACAAGCTAGTTTGGAACGGCGATTTCTATTACATGGTTGGGGTATTCGATAATGGCAAGAGGATCGGTACCTTCCGCCTGGATCGGATCATGAGGCGTCCGGAGATTCTGGAGGAGAACGCACTGCCCTTCCCGGCAGACTTTGATTTTGAGAAACATCTTCAGACCAGCTTCCGGATGTACGGGACCAAATACACGACGGTCGATCTCATTTGTTCCAATGATGTCATGGATGCGATCCTGGACAAGTTTGGCAAGGATGTCACCACCTACTGCTATGACATGGAGAGCTTCCGTGCCGAGGTGGATGTCGTACCCAGTTCGGTGTTCTATTCCTGGGTGTTTGGCTTCGGTGGCGATGTTGTGATTAACGGACCGGCTGATGTTAAGGAACAGTATAAAGAAATGGTCCAAAAAGTGGCAGAAGGATTGTAAGAAACGGAGTCTGCAAAATGGATGTATTAATTGAGTGGCTGGGCAAGGCTGACGATCTCTCAATTGCATATGATGCGGGTATTCAACAGACCCAATTACTCCCCGGTGACGTTTCTTTCGGGGGAAGTCTTCCTGCTATCATCTACCCCGAAAACGATAATATCCGTGAAGTCTCAGAGGTTACATGGGAAAAAACCGTAAGTAAAGCGGATCGCCTTGACTATATGATGGCCATATGCAGTGGTACCATCTCCGGTCTTATCGACGTCTTTTATGTAGGCGAATTCTCCCTGGAACGTGCAAATCAATGGGGATCTGACAAGGTAAACAAGTTCGTCAAGAAGATTGCGGAATTGCAAGGATTCAAGGGCGATGATCTGTCGGATGCCGTAAAGTATCTGGAAAAGAACTTTGGCCTCGCTGCCGATAGCGTCACTCCGGACTATGGCGGCGGCT
>JAEEGL013661429.1_pt1 | contig 11918 bp, 10 predicted proteins | sample 9134231 | NCBI WGS metagenome assembly JAEEGL01 (sample SAMN16246548, study PRJNA631951) | gut metagenome | biome: gut microbiome; feature: rumen; material: fiber-attached | host: Bos | place: Iran: Karaj | collected 2018-10 | reverse complement strand
TACAACTACCCCGGCGCCATCAAGCTCACCGACGACGACAACGCCGAGATCAACAACCTCCGCGCCGACGCCAACACCTACTTTGCGGAGAACTACGTCCTCTTCCTTCTGGGCGACAAGAGCTTCAGCGAATGGGATTCCTTCCAGGAGCAGCTGAACGCACTGGGTATGGCACGGATCACCGAGATCTATCAGGAAGCCTACGACGAATACATCGCCGCCAAGGCCTGAAGCGCATGAACCGGGCGGAGGCCGCAGCTGCGGCCTCCGCTCCTTTCGCCTCCGGCAATACTGCATCTTGACCGGAGGCGAGCCCTGTGATAGTCTGTGAGCATAAATCAAATTACAGGAGGGAACAACCATGTACGAAAAGAAGCTGATCGTCTATTTCTCCGAATCCGGCAACACCAAGAAGCTGGCCGAGATGATCCAGGCTGCCGTGGGCGGCGACATGACAGACATCAAGGCCCCGAAGCCCGACTTCAGCGCCTATGATCTCATCTTCCTGGGCACCCCCAACTACTCCGCCACCGTGGCGGGCCCCATGGCGGATTACATCAAGGGCATCGACCTGGCGGGCAAAACCGTGGCTCCCTTCTGCACCCACGGCATGGGCGGCCTGCAGAACGTGGGCGACGACATGACGAAGCTCTGCACCGCCGCGGGCGCCGGCAAGGTCTTCCCCACCATCCCGGTGAAGGGCGTGGACGTAGCCCAGGCCGGAGAGAAGCTCAATGCCTGGCTGAAGGACAACGGCATCATCTGAGAAAGCAGCTTATCCCCCGGAACCCGCCGCGAAACCGCCGGTTTTGCGGCGGGCTCTTCATAAAATATGGGACCCGGATTCACGAGTGAAATCCGGGTCCCGCGTTTTTTCATGCCGGGCAGCTTTTTCTCAATCGCTCCTGCAGGGAAGCTCCGTGACCTGCTCCCCGTTGACATACACCGTGCCGCCGGAAATGCGGACAGAGCCGTTGGAATGGATGCCGTCGCTGCCGGCGGTGATGCAGACGTTCTCCTCCGAGAGCCGGACGGAATCTCTCCCGTTCAGGCCGATGTCCCCGGCTTCCACGCTGAGGTTCTTCGCCGTGACCACGAGATCATCCCGGGAAAAAACGGCGTGTCCTTCGCCGACGCGAACGGTGAGCTTCCCCCCACCGTTGACGGTCAGGTCCGCCTCACTGGAAACCGCCGCCGTTCCGGCGCCGGAGATCACTTCGTTCTCAGTACCCGCCGCCGTGACGAAGACCTTGTCCGCGCTGCATACCTCGATGGCCGGGCCGCTTCCGTTGGACAGCACGGCGCCGGCCAGCACCAGCTGGACCTTGTCCTCCGGGCCCGCCGACACCACGAGCGGCCCGCCTTCATAGACGTCGGAGAGGACGTAGACCCCGGCTCCCGTGACGGTGAGGCTGTCCCCGGGAGAGAGGACCTCCGCTTCGGCGGGGTCGTATTCGCCGGAGGCGTCCCGGCGGCTCACCGGCTCGTCCGCCTTTGCCGGCGCCGGGGAGGGCGTTCCGCTTCCCCCGGAAGGGAGCGCGGCACAGCCTCCCAGGGCGAGGAGCAGCAGGGCGGCGAGCACTGCGAACATCGTTTTCACGCCTCTCCCCCCTTCTCTTCCGCCGGGCCCCAGCGCAGCACCAGGGCTTCATAGGGCCGGAGCCGCCCGAGGACCGGCTCCCCCGGATAATTGCAGAGCAGGGGAGTGCAGCCCTCCGGGGAATACCCCTCGGGAAGCTTCCACTCCTGCTCCTTCTTCGAGAAGGAACAGACGACCAGGATGCGCTCTGCTTCGGAGGAGCGCTCATAGAGGTAGATGCGCGGGTGCAGAGGCAGGTATTCCCGGTATTTGCCCCAGAGAAGCGTGTCATTCTCCTTTCGCAGGCGCAGGCAGCGGCGATAGAAATTGAGGATGCTCCCCTCGTCCGCCTCCTCCTTCTCCGCGTTGATCTCCCGGTAATTCGGGTTCACGGCAAACCAGGGCCGGGCTGTGGAGAACCCGGCGTTGGCCGAGCCGTTCCACTGCACCGGCGTCCGGGCGGAATCCCGGGAGGCAATGTGCACATGGCGCATGCGCTTTTTCTCCGGCTGGTGGCGGCGAAAGCTGTGGTAGGCGTTGATGGTCGCCACATCCTGATATTCCTCGATGGAGCCCAGGCGAACGTTGGTCATGCCCAGCTCCTGGCCCTGATAAATGAAGGGCGTCCCCTTCTGGAAGAGATAGGCCGCTGCCAGCATGGTGCCGGATTCCCGCCAGTATTCCTCGCTGCCGTAGCGGCTGATCACCCGGGGATGGTCGTGGTTCTCCAGATACAGCGCGTTCCAGCCCTTCCCCTCCAGGGCATACTGCCAGCGGGAGAAGGCCCGCTTGAGCTTGGGCAGAGAGAAGGGATGGTGGATGAATTCCGTCATGAAGCAGTCCGCCGTCATGGTGTCGAACTGAATCATCATATCCAGCACCCGTTCTTCCCCCGTGAGGTAGATCAGGGCGGTTTTGACCGGAGTCATGGGCGCCTCCCCGATTTGCAGGGCGCCATACTCCCGGGCCACCTCCCTGAATTCCCGGAGATACTCCATGAGTCTGGGACCGTCCTTGTAGAAGGGCATGCCGTTGACGACGGGCAGCCAGGGGATCCCGTCCGGCAGCTCCGGATGCTTGGAGATGAAGGTGATCACGTCCTCCCGAAAGCCGTCCACGCCCAAATCCAGCCAGAAGCGCATGACGCCCTTGACCTCTTCCCGGACCTTCGGATTGTCCATGTTCAAATCCGGCTGCTTCTTCGCGAAGACATGGAGGTAAAACTGCTCCCGCTCCGGGCCGTATTCCCAGGCGAGGCCCTCAAACTGGCTGTACCAGTTGTTGGGCGGCAGCCTGGCCTCCCCCTTCCACTTCGGGTCCCGCCAGATATAGTAGTCGCTGTAGGGGCCGGTGCGGCTCTTCCGGCTCTCCAGGAACCAGGGGTGCTCGTCCGAGGTGTGGTTGATCACCAGGTCCATGATGACCCGGAGACCCAGGGCATGGGCGCGGTCAAGCACCCTGCGGAACTGGTCCAGCGTGCCGTAATCCGGGTGGATATCCCGATAGTTGGAGATGTCATAGCCGTAATCCGCATTGGGCGAGGGATAGATGGGGCTGAACCAGATGCCGTCCACACCCAGGGAGGCGATATACTCCAGCTTGTCATAGACCCCCCAGAGGTCCCCGATCCCGTCTCCGTTGCCGTCGGCGAAGCTGCGGATCCAGATTTGATAAAAGGACATGCGCCGAAAATCGAACTGTTCCATCCCTACCCCCTGCGGCCCCTTCCGAAGCCCCGGTGCAGCTCCTCGGAGAGCTGGCCCAGGAAGCTCTCCGCCGTTTCCTCGGCCTCCTGGATGTTTTCCATCATCCCCACTGCGGTCTCCCGGAAGCTCCGGAACAGCGCCCGGTAGATCCTCCGGCGTCGCTCCCGCTCCTCCAGGGTCTTTGCCGTGAGGCTGACCAGGAGCTCGGCGGGCAGCTTCTTCCGGTCGGGCAGCAGCCCCTGCCGCTTTCTTTCCAGGATCAGCTGATACCGCTCATACGCCCGGGTCACGCAGTCCTGCCAGGAGAGATACAGCTCCTCCATGGCCCTTTCCCCCACCTGCCGGAGCCGGGGCAGATCTCCCGACACGGTCTCCAGCAGGGCCGCCATGGCCTCCGGCGTCTCCCGGATGGTGAAGCTGTTGCGCCCGTTCGTGACCTCTTCCGCCGCGCAGGAGCCCTCGATCAGCACGCTGGCCAGCCCGCAGGCCGCCGCCTCCCGCACCACCAGGCCGTTGGTGTCAAAGGTGGAGGGAAAGAGAAACAGGTCCGCCCGGGTGTTCCAGGCCCGCAGGACCTCCCGGTCGTAGATCGGGCCGGTGAAAAAGCATCTGCCCGGCCCGCCGGTCCCCATGAGGCCCAGCGTCCTCGCCTTTTCCTCCAGCAGTTCCCGGTCCGGGCCCTTCCCGACGAAGACCATGCGGAAATCCCTGCCCCGGTCCTTCAGCAGCTTCAGCGCGTCCAGGATCAGCGGCAGGCCCTTGTAGGTCATCATGCGGCCCACGAACAGGTATACCGGCACGCCCGCCGGCAGGTCGTATCCCGCCGTGGCCCGTTCCACCTGCCCCTGCTCCGCCCGCCCCCGGGGGAAATCCACGCCGTTATGCATCACCAGCCAGTCTCCCTCGTAGCCCAAAGCCCGAAGGCTCTCCCCGGCGCCCCGACTGACGGTCCAGACCTCGTCGCAGGAGCCGATGTTGCTCACCATGACGGAAATGGCCTCGTGGGCAGCCAGGCGCGCGCGGACGACCCGCCGGATGTCGATGTCATACTTGGTGTGATAGGTGAAAACGACAGGCGCGCCCGTCTCCTCCCGGAGGAGCCGGGCGACCACCGTGGCTGAGGCGGGGCAGTGGGCATGGATGATATCCGGCCGGAAATCGGCCAGCTCCCCCAAGGCCTTCGCCGCAAAGGGATTGCCCGCCCGGTAGCCCCCCGCGGCGGGGGCCGTTTCGAAGCTGGGATAGGCGACCACGGGATAGGGATACTGCCCGTAGTCCGCCTCGGGATAGCGGGGGGTACCCACGGCGACCTCCGCTCCATGGTCCCGGCGGAGATACTCCGCATAGTTCAGCACCACGTTGACCACCCCGTCGATCACCGGCGGGAAGGAATCATTCAGAAGACAGACCTTCATTTCGCACCTCTCCCCCGGACCGCACGGACAAGCGCCCTCCGGATGCAGGGGGCTTTGATGGTACGGGGGGCTGTGCGCCCCGGCGCCTTTTCCATCTCAAATGCCGGCAGAGCCACGTTCGCCCGGCCTCCTTTCGCGTCCTGCTCCCCCGCGCTCTGCGGGGAGCTCGCCGATATCATACAACGCCATCCCGGCTTTTGCAATGGTCCGCCGTCGCGGAAGCGCCGGGAGGGGCGACTGTTTCCGCGGGATGCGGCGGGGCGCTTGAACTCCCGGGGTGCAGATGCTACAATAGCATCAATTGGGTCATTGACCCGGAAGGGAGGGCGAAGGACGATGCGCAGAAATCTGCTCCGGCGGATCCTGTTCACGCTGTCGATCCTCGCTCTGGCTGCCGCTTTCATCTATTTTCTCTTCCGGGACGAGGCCAACGAGCTGCTCCCCCTCCTGAAAAACGGAAACGTGGACGAGCTCCAGGCCTATCTCCGGGGCATCGAGACCTGGCGGGGCATCCTGTGTACGGTGCTGCTCCAGATGCTCCAGGTCTTTTCCCTGGTGATCAGCGGCGTTCCCATCCAGGTTGCCGCCGGCGTGGTATACGGGACGTTTTACGCCCTGGTGATCTGCCTGCTGTCCTCCACCCTGGCCCTGACCCTCTCCCTGTTCCTGTGGAAGGGCATGGGCAGGCGCATGGCGAAATGGTTCCCCGTGGAGGAGAAGGACCTGCGCCTGATCAACCGGCTCGCCGCGTCGGGCACCCCGCCGCGGTATGTCGTGCTCCTCGCCGGGATGATTCCCGTCCTCCCCAACGGGCTGATCCCCCTGCTGGCGGCCAGACTGAAGATCAGCGTCCCGTCCTTCGCCCTGTGGGTGGGCCTGGGCAGCCTGCCCAACATGCTGCTGTGCTGCGCCATCGGCAACCGGCTGGTCCGGGGCGACTGGGCCGTGAGCATCCTGTATTTCGCCATCATGATGGGCCTGGTGATCGTCCTGTGGAAATGGCGGGATCGGATCCTGGGCTGGGTCCGCAGGCACACCCGGGGAAACGGCGGAAAGAAGCAATAGGCGGGGATGCCCCGCGAGCAGCGGAAACGAGGCTGTTCGGCCAGGCGGTCCCGAAACGGGAAGCGTCCCCGAAGGGGATGCACGAACACCGCCGAACGGGCGGCAAGCCCCTGCGGCGGGAGCCGCATTTCACCCTTCAGGCGGGATTTCATCCGGAGGCGCTGCAAAAGCGGCGCCTTCTGCGTTCCCCGGGCCGGAGCCGGTTCCGGGGTCTTCCCCGCCGGAGACCCGAAAAACGGCGATTTTTGCAGCGGGATTTCCAATTTTTTGTTGACCGGACGGCCGCGAGCATATATGATGATAGTGCAGTAGTACGTTCCTGCGCTAACGAGCTGAAGCGCCGCCGCGGAGGGCGGCCTCCCGCAGCCGGGGACGCTGCGATCCAAACAAGAAGGAGAATCAAGAATGAAAAAGACGAGAAGGCTCCTGGCCCTCATCCTGGCGATCGCTCTCTGCGCCGCCGTATTCGGCGGCTGCGCCGCCAAGGACAACCCGCCGGCAAATACCGCCGCCCCCGCCAATCCCTCGAATCCCTCCGGCACCGCCGCCCCTGCGGCGAGCAGCGAGCCCGCCCCCGCGGCCGAGGTGGTCTACAACATGACCGTGAACTTCGAGGAGTCCTGGTGGGACCCCGCCCTGTTCACCCAGGCCAATGACGTGGGCCTGGGCCCCATGATCTATGAAAACCTCGTCCAGTACAATGTGGACGGCACCGTCTCCCCGCAGCTGGCCGAGAGCTGGGACATCTCCGACGACGGCCTGACCTACACCTTCCACCTGCGTCACGGCGTGCAGTGGCACAAGGGCTACGGTGAGTTCACCTCCGCCGACGTGAAGTTCTCCATCGAGCGCCACGGCGATCCCGCGGTGGCCTCCATCAACGCGGGCAACATCAAGCTGGACAACATCGCCTCCATCGAGTGCCCGGACGATTACACCGTCGTCATCAAGCTCAACGCCGTCGACGTGGATCTGCTGACCCGCCTCTCCCTCTACTTCAGCGCCATGGTCTGCAAGGCCCACAGCGACAAGGACGGCGTCAGCAGCATCAACACCGACCCCATCGGCACCGGCCCCTTCGTCTTTGACGGCGGCACCCTGGGCATCCGCACCGAGGCCGTGGCCAATACCCAATGGTGGGGCGACCGCAAGGGCGGCAACATCGACCGGATCGTCAACACCTTCATGAACGACACCAACACCATCTACGCCGCCTTCGACGCCGGCGAGGTGGATTCCATCGGCGTCTACGACTACGACAAGGTCGCCCAGTACGAGGCTGCCGGCTATACCCATGTCTCCAAGCCCTATCTGCAGCTCCTGTATCTGGGCGTCAACATGCAGCTGGCCCCCTTCGACAATGAAAAGGTCCGCGAGGCCCTGTTCTACGCGGTGGACGTGGACTACTTCCTGGAGCAGCTCTATCAGGGCAAAGAGGAGGCCGCCCAGACCTACGTCCCCATGCGCAGCAAGTACGCCCTGCCCAACGGCTTCAAGGGTGTGTACGACCCCGACAAGTGCAAGGAGCTCCTGGCGGAGGCCGGCTATCCCAACGGCTGTGAGATCACCCTCTGGGGCGCCAGCGACTCCCTGGGTCTGCCCCCCGCCATCCTGCTGCAGGATCAGCTCTCCAAGGCCGGCTTCAAGGTCGAGCTCCAGGCCGTGGACTTCGGCGTGTTCATCGGCGAGGTGCGCGGAGGCACCGCCCAGGCCTGGACGCTGTACAACACCACCGGCATCATCGCTGACGACACCATCAACCGCTACTGCTCCGACGCATACCCCGGCAACAACTGGTGCGGCATCTGCGACGAGGAATACGACCGTCTCGTGGCCGCCGGCAACGCCGCCAAGACTGAGCAGGAGAAATTCGACTACTACTATGCCGCCCAGAAGCGGCTGATCTCCCTGAACGCCCTGTATCCCATCGCCACCTATTCCATGAGCTCCATCTACCAGAAGAACATCTCCAACCTGACCTCCTACGGGGATCAGGCGTTCCGCGCCACCACCATCATCAAGAACTGACGCTCCTTCCGAGCAGCTCAGTACAGACAGCCGCCCGTCCTCCGCAGCGATGCGGAGGACGTGTCGGCTGATACAAGGGATTGGGACAGACAGTCATGACACGATACATTCTCCGGCGGGTGCTTCTGATCCTGCCGACGCTGCTGGGCGTGTTTCTCGTGGTGTTTTTCGTGATACGGATGATACCCGGCGAGCCCGCTGCGATTATGCTGGGCGGAAACGCCACCAACGAGCAGATTGAGATTTACAACAAGGCCCACGGCCTGGACCGCCCCCTGATCGTTCAGCTGGGCATCGCGCTGAAGAACCTGGTCCGGGGCGACCTCGGGGATTCCCTGAGCCATTACCGCCCCGTGCGTGAGGTGGTTTTTTCCGCGCTGCCCAGCACCATAGAGCTCGCTGCCATCGGCATCCTGATCAGCACCTTCGTCGCCATTGTCCTGGGGGTCATCGCCGCCAAATTCCGCGGCCGGTGGCCCGATATCGCCATCAACATCGGCACTACCGTGGGCACGGCGTTTCCCACCTTCTTCATCGGGCTGTGGATCCTCGTGATCTTCGCCCTGAAGCTGAAGATCATCCCTGTCCTCTCCAACAAGCCCGGGATCCCACACTGGCAGACCCTCTTGGGTCCCGTGGTCACCATGATCCTGGGCGGCTCCGTCGCCAGGACCACCCGCAGCTCCATGCTGGAGATCATGGAGGAGGATTTCATCCGCACCGCCCGCTCCAAGGGCCTTTCCGAGCGGAAGGTCCTCTATAAGCACGCCCTGGGTAACGCCCTGATCCCCATCGTCACCATGGTGGGATACGGTCTGGCCACCAGCGTGGGCGGCGCCGTGGTGCTGGAGACCGTCTTCATGCGCAACGGCGTGGGCAAGCTGCTGATCGACGCCATCTCCAGCCGGGACTATCCGCTGATCCAGGGGGCGACGCTGATTATCGCATCCTTCATGATCGTGGCGAATCTCATCACGGACATCACCACCGGTCTCGTGGACCCGCGAATCCGGGTCAGCGGGGCCGACGAGCTCTGACGGGGAGAACGCCATGGAAAACACTTTGATTGAAATCGAGGGCCTGACGCGCCGGTTCGCCATTTCCTCCTCCAGAAGCTTCAAAAAACAGCGTTTCACCGCGGTGGACAATGTGAGCTTCGACATCCGCCGGGGCGAGGTATTCGGCCTTGTCGGCGAATCCGGCTGCGGGAAATCAACCCTTGCCATGCTGCTGCTGCGGCTCGTCGAAGCCACCTCCGGCACCGTGCGCTATGAGGGCGAGGACATCATGAAGGCGAGCCAGGCCAGGCTCCGTCAGATCCGGCGGAACATGCAGGTGGTCTTCCAGGACCCCTATGACTCCTTGGACCCCCGCTTCAGCCTCCGGCGGATCCTGGAGGAACCCCTCCTGGTGCAGCACTACGGCAGCGCCGCCCAGCGGCAGGCACGCATCGAATCCCTCATGGAGGACGTGGGCCTGCCCGTGAGCCTGCTTAAGCGCTATCCACACCAGCTGTCCGGTGGCCAGCGGCAGCGGCTGTGCATCGCCCGGGCCCTGGCTCTCTCCCCCGCCTTCCTGGTGCTGGACGAGGCAGTGGCCGCCCTGGACGTGTCCATCCAGTCCCAGATCCTGAACCTGCTGCTGGATTTGAAGGACGAATTCAGCCTCACCTATCTCTTCATCTCCCACAATCTCGCGGTGGTGAAGTTCATCTCCGACCGGATCGGCGTCATGTATTTCGGCAGGCTGGTGGAGCTTGCCGAGAAGGAGGAGCTGTTCCGCAATGTGCTCCACCCCTATACCTATGCGCTTCTCTCCGCCGTGCCCGAGCCGGACCCCGATTCGGTGCGCAGGCGGGAGATCTTGGGCTCCGGTGTGCCCAGCCTCATCAATCCGCCCTCCGGCTGCGCTTTCCACCCCCGCTGCCGCTATGCGACGGAGGAATGCCGGCGCACGCCCCCCCAGCTGCGGGACGCCGGCGGCGGTCATCTCGTCGCCTGCCACAGGGCGGGCGTCATGGGAAAGGAGGCGGAAGCATGAAGGCCGTCCTTCGGAACAAATTCATCCTCATCGGCGGCACGATCATCCTCATCATCGTCGTCCTCGTGCTTCTGGCGCCGGTGCTGACCCCCTATGAATACGGCTCCGTGGACCTCGCCCACAAGCAGCTCGCCCCCTGTGCGGAGCACCCCCTGGGCACCGACTTCTACGGGCGGGACGTGCTGTGCCGCATCCTCTACGGCGGGCGCATCTCCCTCACCGTGGCCGTCTGCTCCGCCCTCATCGCCCTGGCGGCGGGGACGCTGCTGGGCTCTCTGTCCGGCTACGTGGGCGGGACCGTGGACTTCGTTCTCAGCCGCCTGAACGACGTGATGATGGCCTTCCCCATGCTTCTGTTCTCCCTCATCATCGGCATCGCCCTGGGCTCCTCGGTGCGGACCATGTTCTTTTCCATCGGCATCCCCTGTATCCCCATGTTCTTCCGCATCTCCCGGGCCACCACCATGTCCATCCGGGAGCGCAGCTACGTCAAGGCGGCTCACTCCATGGGCTGCTCCCGGCTCCGGGTGATTTTCACCCACGTGATCCCCAATGTGCTGCCCCATGCTCTGGTGATCTTCTCCTCCGCCATGGGCGGCGCGATCCTGGCCGAATCCTCCCTGGGCTTCCTGGGCTTCGGCATCCCCCAGCCTACGCCCTCCTGGGGCCTCATCGTGAACGAGGGCAAGGAATTCATGTTCAACTATCCATGGACCACCACCTTTGCCGGGCTCACCATCGCGCTCACCATCTTCGGTTTCAATCTCCTGGGCGACGGACTGCGGGATCACCTGGACCCCAAGATCCGCAGCTCCCTGAAGCAGTGAGGAGGGCGGACGATGGAAACGGAAAATATTCTGGAGCTGAAGGGCCTGAAGGTCACCTTCCCTCTGGAGGGGGAGCGGATTCACGCGGTCAACGGCGTCGACCTGACCCTGAAGAAGGGCGAGTCCGTGGGCATCGTGGGGGAATCCGGCTGCGGCAAGTCCGTGACCTTCTCCACGGTCATCCGGCTCATCAAATCCCCGCCCGCCGTCATTGAGGGCGAGGTGATACTGAACGGCCGCAACATCATGACGCTCTCCGAGAAGAAGATGCAGCAGGTGCGGGGCAAGGAGATCTCCATGGTCTTTCAGGAGCCCATGCGGAGCCTGAACCCCGTCATGCGCATCGGGGACCAGATCGCCGAGACCCTGATCCTCCACGAGCAGCTGACCCGCCGTCAGGCAAAGGCCAGGGCGCTGGAGCTGCTGAAACTGGTGGAGATCCCCGACCCGGAGGACCGCCTCCAGTGCTACCCCCATCAGCTCTCCGGCGGTCTGCGGCAGCGCGTCATGATCGCCATCGCCCTGGCCTGCGACCCCCAGGTGCTCCTGGCGGACGAGCCCACCACCGCCCTGGACGTGACGATTCAGGCCCAGATCCTGGACCTCATCAAGCGGCTGCAGCGGGAGAAGGGCATGAGCATCGTCTTCATCACCCACGACCTGGGCATCGTGGCCGACATCGTGGACACGGTGGCCGTGTTCTATGCGGGCAGGATCGTGGAGAAGGCCGACAAGCGCTCGGTCTTCAAAAACCCGCTCCATCCCTACACCGTGGGCCTCCTTAGCTGCGTCCCCACCCTGAACACCACGGCGAAGCGCCTGTATGTCATCGAGGGAAGCACCCCCGACCCGGCCCGTCTCCCCGAGGGCTGCTCCTTCTGCCCCCGGTGCAAGTATGCCGACGAAATCTGCCGCACCAGGCAGCCGGAGCTGCGGGACGCGGGCGGCGGGCATCTCTGCGCCTGCCACAAGGTCGGCGCCATCGAATTCAAAGAAAAATAAACAAATATACGGAGGAAAGCTTATGAGCTGCAAATGCAATTTCCCGCTTCTGTTCAGTCCCCTGAAATTCGGAGACGGCCTGGTGAGCAAGAACCGTCTTCTCTCCGCCCCCATGGGCGGCTCCGCCAATTATGACGGCAGCTTCACCGCCGAGGGCATCGCGAAATTCGAGCGTCTGGCCAAGGGCGGCGTGGGCATCGTCTGCCTGGGCGAGACTCTGGTCCACTCCAAGACCGGCAACAACCACGGCCGCGTC
>JAEEGL012408469.1_pt1 | contig 11918 bp, 15 predicted proteins | sample 9134231 | NCBI WGS metagenome assembly JAEEGL01 (sample SAMN16246548, study PRJNA631951) | gut metagenome | biome: gut microbiome; feature: rumen; material: fiber-attached | host: Bos | place: Iran: Karaj | collected 2018-10 | reverse complement strand
TACGTTCTGAAGCAGTCTGAGGGCGGCCGTCATACCCCCTTCTTCAACAACTATCGTCCTCAGTTCTATTTCAGAACCACCGACGTGACCGGCGTCATCGCTCTGCCTGCGGGCGTTGAGATGTGCATGCCCGGCGACAACGTGGATATGCACGTTGAGCTGATCACCCCCATCGCCATCGAGAAGGAGCTCCGCTTCGCCATCCGCGAGGGCGGCCGCACCGTGGGTTCCGGCGTCGTCATCGCTGTCGAGGAGTAATCCACTGACATCTGAAAGCGGGATCGCTTCGGCGATCCCGCTTTTGCTGTCCTGTTTCGTCATTTTTGTGTAATTCTTCTCTCAAAACAGGTCTTTGGCCAGGTTTTTTCCGTGAAATTGCAAAAATCTGGAAGAATGGCTTGCTAATTCTCAGACACCGGTGTATAATATATTTATGGAGTATTTTGCGCTGTTACAATCTGCATTCGGGCGAGAGGAGTTTATGTCATGTTCAGCATCGGAGACCGTATCGCGCACCCCCTTCACGGGGCAGGTGTGATCGATGGGATCGAGGAGCGTAGGATCAACGGCGTCACCCGCCAGTATTATCTTTTCCGTCTGCCAACCGGCGGTATGGAGGTCATGATCCCGGTAGATCACTGCGAGGAGATCGGGATCCGCTCCATCATCGGGCCGGAGGAGGCCGACGAGCTTCTCAATGAGCTGGGTGACATCGAGATCGACATGACGCAGAACTGGAACCGCCGCTACCGCGAAAACATGATCCGCATCAAAAGCGGCAATCTCCTGGAGGTGGCCCGGGTCATCAAGGGCCTCATGGCGAGAGACGCGGAGAAGGGCCTCTCCACCGGCGAACGCAAGATGCTCCGCAGCGCAAAGCAGATCCTGATTTCGGAAATCGTTTTGGCCAAGGGCTGCGCCTATGAGGAAGTGGAGCAGCAGATCAACCGGGCAATGGTCTGAACCCGGCACGGAAGATCAGAGATTAAAGACAGATTCGTAAGGGTCGGGTTCCGCCCGGCTCTTATTGCATTCACGATCGTGAGACTGTGAGAATGCCGCACATGAAGATAAAAAGAGATAAAAAACCGGCTGTCCGGGTCTCCGCCCGTCCCCGCCGCAGGAAGGGGAAGGTCTCTGCGGTGATCGTCGCCGCAGGAAGCAGCACCCGCATGGGAAGCGATAAGCTTGCCGCCGTTTTCTGCGGCAACACGGTGATCGGGCACACCCTTCAAGCCCTGCAGGCCAGTCCGGATGTGGACGAGCTGGTGCTGGTGGTGCGAAAAGGATACGAAAAGCCCGCGCTGGAAGGCGCTTCCGGCTGTGATAAGCTGCAGCGGATCGTCACCGGCGGCAGTACGCGGATGGAATCCGCCTATCAGGGTGTCATGGCCTGCGATCCCGCCGCGGAGATCATCCTCATCCACGACGGGGCGCGGCCTCTCGTAACGGAGAAGGTGATCCGCAGTGCGGTGGAGGGTGCGCGGGCATACGGCGCCGCCGTTCCGGTCACGCCGGTGACGGATACGATCAAGGTGGGAAAGGGCGGCTTTGCCGACTCTACGCCGGATCGGGAAACCCTCTTTGCGGCACAGACGCCCCAGGCTTTCCGGGCAGAGCTGATCAAGGCGGCCCTGAAGGACGCCCTGGATCGGGGCTTGAACCTGACGGACGACTGCGCCGCCGTGGAGCGGCTGGGGATGAGGGTGCGGCTGGTGGAGGGCGATGCCCGCAACCGGAAGATCACACGGCCGGAGGATCTGAGGATCGCCGAGGCGCTTTGGGAGGAAAACCCATGAGGATCGGACACGGATACGACGTTCACCGCATCACGGAAGGCCGCAGACTGATGCTCTGCGGCGTGGAGATCCCCTGGGACGGCCGGGGGCTTCTGGGCCATTCGGATGCGGACGTGGCGATCCACGCCCTGATGGACGCCATACTGGGCGCAGCAGCCCTGGGAGATATCGGTCAGCTGTTCCCGGACAGCGATCCCCGCTACAAGGACGCCGACAGCACGGAGCTCCTGAAGGAGGTTTGCCGACGCGCTGCGGAGGCTGGCTATAAGCTCGGAAACTGCGATCTCACCATACTGGCGCAGAAGCCGAAGCTGATGCCCCATATCCCGGAGATGCGCCGCCGTCTGGCAGAGGTCATGGGCACGGAACCCGGCCGGGTCAGCGTCAAGGCCACCACGGAGGAAGGTCTCGGCTTCACCGGCGTCGGCGAGGGCATCGCCGCCCACGCGGTAGTGCTTCTGGAGGAGAGAGGCAGGATCAGGTTCCTATGAACGTGCAAAAGGTGCAATTCGTGCGCTCCGCCGCCGCAGCCAAGGATTTCATCCGGGACGGGCGGCCGCAGCTGGCCTTTGCGGGCCGCTCCAACGTGGGAAAGTCCTCCGTGATCAACCGTCTGCTGAATCGCAGGAATTTCGCCCGTGTGGGAAACACCCCCGGAAAGACGATCCACGTGAACTATTTCCTGGTGGACGGGATCTGGTTCGTGGACCTTCCCGGCTACGGCTATGCCAAGGTGTCCGCCGCCGAGAAGGCACGCTGGGCGAATCTCATGGAAAGCTATTTCCGCTCCGGCCTCGTCACTGCCGGCGTGCTGATCGTGGACGCCCGCCACGCGCCCACGGCGGACGATATCACCATGGCCGGCTGGTTCCGTTCCGCGCAGCGCCCTCTGGTGGTCGTGGCCAATAAGCTGGACAAGGTGAAAAAGAGCGGCAGGGAGGAAGCCCTGGCGCTGACGCGCAGTACCCTGGACCTCTCGGAGCAGGAGATCCTGATCCCCTTTTCCGCAGAGGACGGCACAGGCCGCGATGCGCTTTTGGCCTGCCTGGAGGCGCTCGCATGAGCAGCTTCGGCACGGTGCTCAAAAACCTGGATTGGGGTTATCTGGTCGACCTTCTGCTGCAGATCATCCCGGCCCTTCTCTGCATCATGATCCACGAGATCTGCCACGGCGCCGCTGCCTACGCCCTCGGAGACCGGACCGCAGCCACCCAGGGCCGCCTGAGCCTCAACCCGCTTCGCCACGTGGACTGGTTTGGTCTGCTGATGCTGGCGATATTCCATTTCGGCTGGGCGCGTCCGGTGAGCGTGGACATACGGAATTTCAAGCACCCCAAGCGGGACATGGCGCTCACCGCGCTGGCGGGACCGGTGTCCAACTTCGTTCTGGCGGCGCTGGCCCTGTTCGTATTCGGCCTGCTGTTCCGAAGCCTCAACGGGAACAAGACCGGCGAATACCTTCTCGATCTTCTGAACAGCATGGCTTATCTGAGCGTATCCCTGGGACTCTTCAATCTGATCCCCTTTCCGCCGCTGGACGGCTCCAAGGTCCTCTTTGCCTTTCTTCCGGACCGGGCCTACGTGCGGATGATGTATCTGGAGCGCTACGGCATGATCGCGCTGATCGTGATCGTGGTGGCGATGAACCGTCTGTGCAGAGTTTCTCCCGTGGCGGCAGCGTCCCAGGCGGTGTACGAGTTCTTTTTCCGCTTTGCTGAGCTTGCATATTCACTGGTGAAATAAGGAACGAATATGGACGATCTGACCTTTCGTCTCCCGAACCTGCCCACGACCCGGGGCGGCAGCCAGGATTTCGAGGGCCCCCTCAGTCTGATCCTGCAGCTGCTGAGCCGCAACCGTGTGGAGATCAAGGACATCCGCATCGGCGAGATCCTGGATCAATACATGGCCTGGCTGGCAGGCATGGAACGCATGGACCTGGAGGTTACGGGCGAATTCATCACCATGGCCTCCTATCTGCTCTATATCAAGGCCAAGACGCTCCTGGAGGGAACCCGGGACGTGGAGGAGCTGGGAGAGCTCATCTCCTCACTGGAAGCCCAGCAGCGCAAGGAGACTCTGGAGCGCATGAAGCTGGCGGCAGACTGGCTGTCCGGCCGCAGCGCCCAGGGAGAGGGCATCCTCATCCGGCTGCCGGAGCCCATCAGCGGCCCTCCCGAATACCGTCACGCGCATAAGCCCCAGGAGCTGCTTCGGGCCCTGGAGGAGATCGCCGGGCGGGAAAGGGAAGCGGGAAGCCGTCCCAGAACCGTGCCCATGCCGGCGCCGCTGACATATTCCATACAGGAAAAATCGGAGGAGATCCTCCTTCGGCTGCGTGAGTGCGGTTCCGTTTCCCTGGAAACCCTCTTTGCCGAGAGCCGGAGCCGCAGCGAACTGACCGCCGCCTTTCTCTCCGTGCTGGAGCTGTACCGGTCGGAGCAGATCGGTCTGCGGGATACGGAGAAGGGCGTGGAAGTGACGAAGTTTGAAGGGGTGCCGGAGCAGGGCGCCCCGGTCTCGGAGGAGGCGTGAAGCGTGGATACGGACAGCATCATCGAGAGCATCCTTTTCGCATCGGGCGATCCCTATCCCGTGGAGCGGCTCATGGCCCTTCTGGACCTGAGCAGGGAGGAGGTGCTGGCCTCCGCCCGGCGCATCGGGGACCGCTACCGGTATGAGCATCGGGGTATCCGTTTGCTGATTCTGGAGAACGCCCTGCAGCTGGGCTCCGCGCCGGAAAACGCGGACTGGGTGCGGCGCGCGCTGGACACGCGGAAGCCTGCAAGGCTCAGCCCCGCAGCCCTGGAGGTCCTTGCCATCGCCGCCTATTTCCAGCCTGTGACGAGGACGTACATCGAGCAGATCCGGGGCGTGGACAGCAGCTACACCGTGAGCCTGCTGACAGAAAAGGGCTTCCTTGAGCCCTGCGGCCGCCTGGATGCTCCCGGCAGGCCCATGCAGTTCCGGACCACGGCGGCCTTTCTGCGGGTCTTCGGCCTTTCGTCGCTGGATGAGCTCCCCGCCTTCGGGGACCAGGCCTCAGAGGCGTCCGATGCGGAACTGCCGGTCGAGAGCCTGCCGGAGGTGCGGGATTGAAAACACTGCTCACCATACTGTGCATCCTGCTTCTTTTTTTCTGCCTCCTGAATCTGCTGCGCCTGCGCATCTCCCTGGAGTATGATGAGGGCGGGGCACACGTGACCCTGTTTCTGGGTCGGGTGCCTATCCTGAAGCTGCCGGGAGAAAAGAAGACGTCCGCCGAAAAAAAGGGTCGGAAAAAGAAAAGGAACAGGAAAAAAGAGGCGCCCGAGGGAAAAAGCAAGGGCGGCAGCGTACCCGGATTTCATGCGCTGCTGAAGATAATTGCCGACGTGCTGGGCAAGCTAAAGCGCAGGCTCATCGTTGAAGAGCTTACCCTCTGGTATCGGAGCGCGAACGACGACCCGGCGGCGGCAGCGCTGGGTTATGGTCGGGCAAGCGCCGCGGCAGCCGCCCTGCTCGAACCTCTGACCGCCCTGTTCCGCATCCAGAACACGGATTTCCGCACGGCGGTAGATTTTATGGAGACGAAGCCCCGGGTCTATGCCAGGCTGATCATCGCCGCCCCGGTGGGGGCCCTGATCTGGATCGGACTCAGAGCACTGAGATTGTATAAGCGCGCCCGCAGAGCGGGTGCCCGAAAGGATACGGAGGGATCGAAATGACGGAAAAACACGCGATCGGAGAACTGATGGAGAACACCATGTCCAAGATCCGGGAACTGGTGGATGTGAATACCATCGTTGGCGCACCGATCACCACGGCCGACGGAATCACCCTGATCCCCGTCAGCAAGGTCAGCTTCGGCTTTGCGGCCGGCGGCAGCGATTTTCAGACGAAAAACGGCAGGGACGGCAAGCCCGATCCCTTCGGCGGCGGCAGCGGCGCGGGCGTGAAAATCGAGCCGGTGTCCTTCCTGGTCATCCGCGACGGCAACGTCCGGGTGCTGAGTGCCAATGCCGACGCGCAGAATTCCGTGGAAAAGCTCATCGATTCGGTGCCTGATATTCTTGAAAAGGTAAAGGAGATCCTGCCGAAAAAAAAGGATGAGGATTCGGATACTGAGGATTAGTTCCGCGGCGCTCTTGCTCTTGTCCCTGCTGCAGCCCGCGGGGGCTGCGGCGGAGGAGTTGCCTCCGGTCTCCGCGGAAGCGGCTGCGGTCGCCGAGGCGGAAACGGGACGCATCCTTTATGAAAAGAACGGCACAAAGCGGATGAAGGCCGCCAGCACCGTCAAGATCCTTACCGCCATGGTGGTGCTGGATCGGCTCGACCCTGCTCTGCAGGTCCGCATCCGCCCGGAGTGGACGGGGATCGAGGGAAGCTCCATGTATCTGCGGGCAGGGGAAACCTGCACCGTTGAGGAGCTGCTCACCGGGATGCTGCTGGTCTCCGGGAACGATGCGGCGACGGCTCTGGCCTGTCTCACGGCAGGCAGCTGCGAGGCCTTCACCGCCCTTATGAACGAGAAGGCCGCAGCCCTGGGCATGGAAGACAGCCGCTTTGCGGACCCCAGCGGCCTCGCTTCCGAGGACCATTGGGTGACCGCCCCAGACATGGCCAGACTGGGCTGTGCCGCCATGAAATATGAACGGTTGAAAACGATCGTCGCCTCCCGAACGGCGGAGGCAGCGGGGAAGACGATCCGCAACCACAACAAGCTTCTGTGGCGGTATGAGGGCGCCGTGGGGATCAAGACCGGCTACACCAGGGCCGCCGGTCGAACGCTTGTCTCCTGCGCCGAACGGGACGGCGTCGCCTTCGTCTGTGTGACTCTGAACGCACCGGACGACTGGAACGACCACGCAGCTCTGCTGGATTGGGCCTTCTCCGCCTTCACCCGCACCCGCCCCGCTGCGGAGGGCTGGCCCCTCCCGGTGATCAGCGGCGACAAACCCGAGGCAGTGCTGCGCCCCGCGGAGGATGTTTCCCTGCTCCTGCCGAGATCGGCAGAGGCTGCCTGGACAGCCGAGCTGCCCCGATTCGTCTATGCTCCCGTGAAAGCGGGAGAAGAAGCCGGCCGACTGTGCTGCCGGGACGGAGACGGGAGACTTCTGGCGGAGGTACCCCTGGTTTTCGCTTCCGACGTAGACGTGGCCCCCGGCGAAGCCCTGAATTTCCGGGAGAAACTCCGCTGGGCCTGGCTTTACGCCTGCCGCCATACCTCCTCCCGGCCCCAATACGTGTTCTACTGGTGAGTGATGAAATGGAAGAGCGACTGCAGAAGATTCTGTCCGGTCATGGCGTAGCTTCCCGACGGGAAGCGGAATCCATGATCCTGGACGGGCGCGTCACGGTCAACGGCGCCCCTGCCTCTCTGGGCATGAAGGCCGATCCGGACCTTGACATCATACTTGTTGACGGAAACCCGCTTGCCGATGTGGAGGAGCGGGTTTACATAATGTTAAACAAGCCCAGGGGCTGTCTCTGTACCCGCAGGGATGAAAAGGGACGCAAAACGGTGTTGGACTATGTGTCCTGCTGCGAAGCCAGGATCTGGCCCGTGGGCAGGCTGGATCTCAATTCCGAAGGGCTGCTGCTCCTCACCAACGACGGGGACTTCACCAATGCCCTGACCCACCCCTCCCGTCTGGTGGAGAAGGTCTACACCGTCCGTGTGGAAGGGGAGGACATCCCCGGCGCATTGAAGAATCTGGGAAACACCCTGGAGCTGGAGGACGGTCCCGCAAAGGCAAAGCGCGTGCGGCTCGTGAAGGACGACGGTGCCCGGGCCATCCTGGAGATCACGGTGACGGAGGGACGAAAGCATCTGGTACGGAATCTCTGCGCCGCCGCAGGTCTTTCCGTAAAGCGTCTCATCCGCATTTCCGAGGGCGGGCTTTCCCTGGGAGATCTCCGCACCGGATGCTGGCGGCAGCTGACGGAATCGGAAGTAAAGAAGCTCATGCGGACCTCCGGACTCACTCGCAGGGATGGCTGAGAACTTTTTACTTGCATTTTTCGCTGCATTTGATTAACATAAATGCAAGAGAACCGGCATATGGGCTGCGCAGCAGCGCGGAGGAAGCGATATGGAAAAGGACGTCATTTCCGTCATCCAGGAAAAGCAAAGCGGCTTTTCCAAGGGGCAGACGCGGATCGCCCGCTACATCACGGAGAATGCAGACAAGGCCGCCTTCATGACGGCGGCAAAGCTTGGGCAGAAGGCGGATGTCAGCGAGTCCACCGTGGTCCGCTTTGCCCTGGAGCTGGGCTTCGAGGGCTATCCTGAAATGCGCAAGGCCCTGCAGGAGATGATCCGCAACCGGCTGACCAGCGTACAGCGCATCGAAGTGGCAAAGACCGTTATCGGCGGCCGGGACACCCTGTCAGCCATTCTGAATTCCGACATGGAGAACATCCTCCGCACCCAGAATTCCCTGGACCGCGCCCGCTTCGACGAAGCGGTGGAAGCCCTGCTTCGGGCCAAGCAGATCTACATTCTGGGCACCAGGACCTCCGCCGCCCTGAGCATGTTCATGGGCTTCTATTTCAATCTTCTTTTTGAAAACGTGCGGGTCCTGGCGGAGAACACGGCGGGGGAGATCTACGAACAGCTCATGCGGATCGGCCCGGAGGACGTATTCGTGGGCATCAGCTATCCCCGCTATTCCAAGCGCACCGTGACGGCTGTCCGCTTCGCCAAGGAGCGGGGCGCCCTGGTGCTTGCCATGACCGACGCCGCCGCCTCGCCCATCGCCGAGGTGGCGGACATCTGCCTTCTGGCCAGGAGTGACATGGTCTCCTTCGTAGACTCCCTTGTGGCGCCCCTCAGCCTCATCAACGCCCTCATCGTGGAGGTCAGCAAGCGAAAGCCCGGCGTCTCCAACATCTTCACGGAGCTGGAAGAGGTCTGGAACAAATACGACGTCTATGAAAAGAATCCAAACTGAGGTCTGCGTCGTCGGCGGCGGTGCTTCCGGACTCATGGCCGCCGTGACCGCCGCTTCCGCAGGCGCGGAAGTGATGGTCCTGGAGCGTCAGGAGAGGCCGGCACGAAAGCTCCGGATCACGGGAAAGGGCCGCTGCAATCTCACCAACAACTGCCCGCCGGAGGACGTGCTGAAGCACGTGACGAGAAACGGGCGCTTCCTGTACAGCGCAGTTTCTGCCTTTCCGCCCTCGGCGGTCATGGAGTTCTTCGAAAACCTGGGCGTGCCGCTGAAAACGGAGCGGGGGAATCGGGTCTTTCCGGTCTCGGACCGTGCGGAGGACATCTGCGATGCGCTCCTGCGGGAAGCATCCCGCAGAAACGTAAGGCTCCTGCACCTGCGGGCCTCGGAGATCAAAGCGGACGACGGCGCCGTGATCGCCGTGCTGGGCGGAGACACGGAGGTTTCCTGCCGCTCCGCGGTCCTCTCTACAGGCGGTCTCAGCTATCCGGCTACCGGCTCCACCGGAGACGGGTACATGCTGGCCCGGGCCCTGGGCCATACGATCAAGCCCTTGTCGCCCTCCCTGGTGCCCCTCACCTCGGAGGATCCCGACTGCGCAGCCATGCAGGGCCTCAGCCTCCGGAACGTGCAGCTGACCCTGCACGAAAGGGGCGGCAGGGCACTCTGGTCTGCGCTGGGAGAGCTGCAGTTCACCCATTTCGGCGTGACCGGTCCCTTGGTGCTTTCCGCCTCGGCCCATATGGAAGAAGGAAGGCGCTATACGCTCGAAATCGACCTGAAGCCGGGACTCCCGGAGGAAAAGCTGGATGCGCGACTGCTTCGGGATCTCGGAGAAAACAACCGCAGGGAATTCAAGAACGCCCTGGATGCGCTGCTGCCGCGAAGCCTCATTCCGGTGGTGATCCGGCGCAGCGGCATCCCGCCGGAGACCCGGGCGGGGAACGTCACCCGCATCCAGCGGCAGGCGCTGCTGCAGCTGCTCAAGCATTTCACCTTGGAAATCAGCGGCATGCGCCCCGTGGAGGAAGCGGTGATCACCCGGGGCGGGGTGGACGTGAAGGAAGTGAACCCCTCCACCATGGCTTCCCGCAAAGCAGCCGGGCTCTTCTTCGCGGGAGAAATACTGGATCTGGACGCCTACACCGGCGGCTTCAATCTGCAGATCGCCTGGTCCACGGGCCGGGCGGCGGGTCTGGCCGCAGCGGAATTCTCCGGAAGGAGCGATAAAGCATGAACGATATACATGTGGCCATCGACGGCCCCGGCGGGGCCGGAAAGAGCACCATGGCGAAGGCGCTGGCCCAGGCCTGCGGTCTCAATTATGTGGATACGGGCGCCATGTACCGCACGATCGGTCTTGCGGTCTGCCGCTTGGGGATCGACCCTTCGGATGCGGAGAAAGTGATCTGCCTGCTTCCCAGGCTGACCATCCGGCTCCGGTATAACGACGGCGTGCAGCACATGCTGCTCTGCGGCGAAGACGTGACCGGCAGCATCCGGACGCCGGAGGTCAGCGCTGCCGCTTCCGCCGTGTCCGCCATCCCGGAGGTACGGACCTTTCTGCTTCGCGCACAGCAGGAGCTGGCGGAAAACTGCAGCGTGGTGATGGATGGCCGGGACATCGGCACGGTGGTGCTCCCCAGGGCAGAGCTCAAGGTCTTTCTCACCGCCTCACCCGAGGAGCGGGCCCGCCGCCGTTTCCTGGAGCTGGAAGCCCGGGGCACGCCGCAGCCTTACGAGCAGGTGCTGGCGGAGATGAACGAGCGGGACGAGCGGGACACTCGCCGCGCCGCAGCGCCTCTGCGTCCCGCGGAGGACGCGGTCATCCTGGATACCACGGAGATGTCCGAGGCACAGGTGCTTGAGCGGCTGCGGGAGCTGGTGGAAGAAAGGCGGACAAAGTGAATTACCTCGGAAGCTATCGGAGGCTTTTCTGTTTCCTGTATCCGCTGATGCATCTCCTTTTCCCCATTCGGGTCGCCCATCCCGAGCGGCTCCCCGATGGTCCGGTGGTGCTCTGCGCCCCGCATTCCAGCATGCTGGATCCTCTCTTTCTCATGATGGCCCTTACCATCCGGCGCTTTCCCCGCTTTCTGGCCAAGAAGGAGCTGTTTCGGATCCCCGTTCTGGGGGCCATCCTCCGCGGCATCGGCACGATCCCCGTGGATCGCGGCAACGTGAGCGTGAGCACCGTCCGCTCGGCACTGGCGGTTCTGAAGGAGGGCGGCATCCTGGGCATCTTTCCGGAGGGGACCAGGGTGCAGGAGGAGTTCGCCGTGGGGGCGAAAAACGGTGCCGTCATGCTGGCCTCCCGCACCGGCGCACCGCTGGTGCCGGTATGGCTGCCCAGGAAAAAGCATGTATTCCGCAAGGTGGAGATCGTGATCGGCGAGCCCTACGCGCTGCCGAAGCTCCACGGCGGTGCCGAATACCACCGCTACGCCGAAGAGCTCATGCGCCGCATCGGCCTCCTGAAAGAGGAGGCGGTCTCATGCAGCTGAGGATCGCAAAGACCGCGGGCTTCTGCAGCGGCGTCCGCCGGGCCATCCGCATGGCGGAGGAAGAAGCGCCCAAAGGCTGCTGGGTGCTGGGCGAACTCATCCACAACCGGATGGAAATGAACCGGCTCCGCAGTCTCGGACTTCGCTGCGCCGCCTCGGTGGAGGAAGTGCCGGCGGGCGAAGAGGTCATCATCCGTTCCCACGGGGAACCGGATGCGGTGATCGAACAGCTCCGGCAGAAGGGCTGCCGCGTGGTGGACGCCACCTGTCCCAACGTGACGCGCATCCACCGCATCGTCCGGGAGGCTTCGGAGCAGGGGAGGCTCCCCATTGTGATCGGGGATCGGGACCACCCGGAGGTGAAAGGGATCGTGGGGAGCGCACCGAGGGTGGTGGTGCTCCGGAACGAAGCGGAAACGCAAAAATGGCTCTCCGACGGGGCTCCGCCCGCCGAAACGCCCATCACCGTGGTGTTTCAGACCACGGAGGTACGGGAAATCGTAAAAAAAAGTGCGGGAACCCTGAAAAAACTGTATACAAACACGGAAATCTCTGATACAATATGCGATGCCACGTTTAGTCGCCAAAAAGAGGCGGCTGGGCTATCCGCCATATGCGATGCCATGCTTGTGGTAGGAGACAGGAGCAGTGCGAACACGAGACGGCTTGCCGAAGTATGT
>JAEEGL012389316.1_pt1 | contig 11918 bp, 5 predicted proteins | sample 9134231 | NCBI WGS metagenome assembly JAEEGL01 (sample SAMN16246548, study PRJNA631951) | gut metagenome | biome: gut microbiome; feature: rumen; material: fiber-attached | host: Bos | place: Iran: Karaj | collected 2018-10 | reverse complement strand
CACTATTAATATCTTTTATTAAAGTATTACTTATTCCAGTCCCAGAATCTTCAATTGAAATTACTAAACCTAATTCAATATTATTTACATTTGAAATTTCTGTAGAATTAATTTCAATAGTGTAAGTATTATTTTCAAATATATCTTTATTAGCTCCATATTCAAAATATTTTAAATCATATTCTTTCATTTTACTAATATTTGCAATAATTCCAGCTTTATTTTGTGTATTTTTAATAGAATTACTAATTATATTAGATAGAATTTGATTTAACTTATCTTTATCTATTTCTATATTTCTTTTTGTTAAAAGATTATCCATAGTTGTAATAAAATTAATACTTTTTCCCATTAAATTTAAATATGCATTGCCAATTCCTTCTATAAATTCTCTAATTTCAGAAAGTGTATAAACTTCTACATTTAATTCTTCAATAGTCTTATCTGAAGTACTATGTATTTTAATATATTGAGTTAAATCCATTGCACTTAATTTAATTGTATCTGCTATATATTTTATAAATAAAAATGTTTCAATATTATTATATTGAAACATTTCTGAATTAGATTTTATTGATGTTAAACTTCTTCTATCTCGATAAGATAAGTTTTTAATTGTTTTATTATCATCGAATAATTCTCTATTTTTCATCATTAATTCTACTTGAGAATCTTTTGGACTTTTTGAATCTTCAATTCCAAGAAAAGGAGATTTACTATCATTTATTGTTTTTTCTTCATTATCTTCTTTTTCTTTAATTAATTTATTCATTAAATCTTGAATTAAATATACAGGTGTATTAAATTCATTACTTACTTTTGTTAATATTAATTTTTGATAAATTTGTTCTACTTTCATTCTATCAAGTTTTCTATTATTTGTAATTAATGTAAAAATAAATTTATAATTATAAATATGATTTGAAGGGATTTCATTTTCAGATACATTATGAAATGTTAAAATATTTTCAGAATTATTTAATGAAATATGACTTTTAGACATATTTAAATTTACTTTACTAGAAGTATTTAAATCAAAAAATTCACTTAATTTAAATTCAGGATTTTTAAATATTTGTTTTTGGTTTTTGTCAAAATTTTTAACTAATATTCTTTTAAATTTTATACTAAATAATTTAGTTCCTTGTTTTATTTTAAAACGTCCTAAAGGAACAAAATATTCTAATTTTTCTTGTTTACCTGCTATCATATAATGATTAATAGTTTCTTCTATTGCTTTTAATAAATTAATTTTTCTCGATTCACCTTTTATACTAGTTTCATCTTTTTGAAGAATTAAATTATATAAAAGATAATTTTTATTTTTAGCTTTTTCAAAAGAAAAAACTTCTTTCATATTATTTTTTAAAGTTTGATTCATTTTTATAATTTCAAAATCATCTGTTGTTAAACAAATACCAATATCTCCATTTTCTAATGTTTCTTCATTAATTAAATATGAATAGTATTTTTCTACACAAAAATCAAATACTTTTTTAACTGATAATTCAAATTTATATGATTGACTAATAGTAAATAAAGCTGTTATGATAATAGAATTAGTATAATGATAAAAATTTGTTTTATAATTTGTTATATTTAAAATGATTAATATAAAAAAATCTAAAAATCCAATAATAAAAAAATGACCAAAATGTAAAGACATATTTGCTGTAATCATTAAAATCATTAAAATATGAGAAGAAAGAAAATATGAATAGAATTTTGAAATAAAAATTCCTTTTCCACATGTATTATTATTATACATTATGACTAATATAGTTACAAAATAAAATAAAAATAATATCCATGAAATTATTAAGATATAAATTTTATTTTCTTGTATTTTTTTTGAAAAAAAAAGAATAATAGAAAAAACAATAATAATAAGTGTCACAGATTCTACAGTTATAATTCTTTTTCTATATTTATTATTCTTATCTATTTCAAAAATTGAAAAACAAATTTGGGCAATTTGTGATAAAAGAAATATAATTAAAAAAAATATATTTATTGAAAATAAATGAAAATAAGAATTTGATAATAAATCTAAATATTTTTGTTTTACAAACATATTACTTGAGAAAAATGAAAGTATTGAATGATCTTTAATATTTGAATCAAAATTTATTAAATATTTCTCACAATCTTCAATTAATTGATGAAGTTTTTGAGGTGTTTCATACTTTTTAATATTATTTTTTTTCATTTATATTAAATAAAAAAAAAATTCAATAAATTTAAAAATTATTATATCAAAATCTTTTTATATTTTTATTAAAATATCTATTTTTTATTTTATGAATAATATAAATATTAAAATTCCTTAATTAATGCAATTTTATTATAAAATAAAATTTATTAAATTTAAATTCAAATAATGAATTGGATAATAAGAAATAATTTTGGATATAAAAGGAAATCAAATGGTGTTGTAATTATTCAAGATTTATTTAGAAAACAAAATATACAAAATGAGAATAATAAAAATTCATTTGAAAAAAGATTTTTAGAACAAAATTTATCTATAATTGAAGAAAATAATAAATTTAAATTTGAAAATAATAAAACATATCAACAAGAATTTTATCAAATTCATCTAAATAATAATTTATTACTTCAATTAAAAGAAGCTGAATCAATAATCAAAAAAGTAATAAATATTCCAAATATTGAAAATATTAATAGTCGATATATCGATTGAAATTTGAAGTAAAAAAATATTAAAGAAAAATTTATATTTTTTAATTTAATTAAAAAAATTTTATTATCATTAAAAAATAAATTAAAAAATTTTAATGTTCTAATTTAAAAGTTTGAAAAGTGAAATTTATTCAATAAAAATGAAAATAAAAAAAATTAAAAAAAAATGTCTTTATCAAATTACATAATAGGAGAAAATTTAGGTTCAGGTTCATATGGGAAAGTATGTATAGTAACAAGAAAATCAGATAAAGAAATTTTTGCAATGAAAAGAGTTAAATTATCAAAATTAAGTATAAAAGAAAAAGAACATGCATTAAATGAAATTAGAATATTATATTCACTAAATAATAAAAACATAATAGGTTATGAAGAAGCATTTTATGATGATGAAAGTGAAACATTAAATATTATAATGGAATATGCAGATGATGGGGATTTAGAATCAAAAATAAAAGAATTAAAAAAAAATAAATTATTTTTTGATGAAAATACAATTTGGAATATACTAATTCAAATTCTTTTTGGATTAAAATATTTACATGATAATAAAATAATTCATAGAGACTTAAAATCAGCAAATATTTTTTTAACAAAAAATGGAATAGTTAAAATAGGTGATTTAAATGTATCTAAAGTATTAAATAACAATAAAATGGCAGAAACTAAAACAGGAACACCATATTATTCTGCTCCTGAAATTTGGGAAGATAAATTATATGATAATAAAATTGATATTTGGAGTGTTGGATGTATAATTTATGAAATGTGTAGTTTAGTTTGTCCATTTAGAGCAACTGCAATTTCAAAATTAGCTAAATTAATTAAAAAAGGAGAATATATACCTATTCCTGATATTTATTCTGATAATTTAAGTAATATTATTTCTAAAATGATTATTGTTAATCCTTTAAAAAGATTTAATTGTGATAAATTATTAAAAATTCCTTCAGTTGTTGAAAAAATTAAAAATAATCAATTAATTAATGTTGAAAAAGGAAAAAAAGTGATATTGATTTCTACAATTAAATTACCTATGAGAATTGCTAATATAAATAATCTTTTACCACAAAAAAAAGATAAATATGAAGAAGAAATGTTAATGAATGATTTATTTGAAAGTCAAAAATTATCATCTTCACTTTCTTTAGTGGATGAAGAAAAAAATAATAATATTAAAAATGTAAAGGATGATATTAAAAAAATAGAAGATAATAAAAAAACAAATAATCATGATTTATTTGCAAATATCCCTGTATTTGATTTTGTTGAAAATAAAATCGAATTTAAACCCAAAAAGAAAATTGTAATTCAAAAATATAATAATAATAGTAAAAAAAAATCAAAACCAGTTAAGCCTAAAATAAGAATTAAAAAATAAAACAATTTATATATTATATATTATATATTATTTTTATTTTTTAAAATTAAAATTACATAACTTTGATATTACCCTTTTATATTCAACCATAATTCCTTTTGAATCTTTTATATTATTAATATTTTTTTCTGTATCTATTATCTTTTTAGTTAACAAAAGAGTTGAGCCAATATATTCTTTGATATAACCATTAGATATAATTGTTTTCGAAGAAGCTTTTATGATATTATTTTCAATTATAACTTTTTCATAAACTATTATTTTATTATATACAAATACTTTTGATATATCTTCAAAAGTATATTGTTCACATTTCAAAGAATCTTCAGTATCACTAAATTTTATATAACAATATTCATTATTTTTACAATAGTTATTACAATATTCATTTAAATTTAATGTTATTATCTCTTCGAAATTTAAACATTTATCTCCAAATAAAAATAATCCTTCTTCACATTTTTTACAAATATTTTTAGAAGAAATGTAATAATTATTTTCAATATCACATTTTTCAACACAAATTCCATTGAAATAATATGGTTTATCAAAATAAATTTCATTACAATCATCACATTGAAGAGATAACATATTAAACATTTTAGGTTCTGGGCAATTTATTGTTAAATTATCAATATTAATTTTATTTTCTATATATATATTTTCTATAAAAATATTTTGATTACAAGGAATATAATTAAATGATAAATTATAATTGTTTAAAATTAATTTATCACTTTCAAAATATCCAATCAATTCTGTATTTGAATCATTATTTTTGGTTATTTCTATGCTTTTTAATATTTTATTATTTTTTATAAGCATCAAATTTTCTATTTCATTTATATTAATCTCATTTGAAAATTTAAAAAGAATATTCATTATAATTATATTATTTTCTTGAGAAATATTAATCATTGAAATTTCATCTTTTAGTAAAGGATAAGATTTAGTCATTATTACATTATCTTTATAATCAATAGTAAATAATTCATTTTTTGAATTCTTTTCAATTATTATCAAATTATTCTCTAAACTATTTGAAGAAATAAAATATTTATTTGAAGAAATTTTATTAATTGTTATTAAATTAGAATTTAAATTTTTAATATCAATTTCTTCATTAAATGAATAATCAATTAATAAATAAAATTGAATTATATTCATTTCATTTAAACAGTTATATTGAATAGCATCCTCTATATCATATGTATAAATGAAAAATTGTTCTGTTAAATTATAATACTTAATTGTATATTGTGATTGATAATTATTTTCATTAATTTTAAATTTACATTCACTTAAATTATCTTCTATACTATTACATTCTATTTCATTAATTTGATTTTCGATAAAAAGATCATTTGGGCTAAAATTGTTTTCTAATATTAAATTAATATATATTCCTTCATATAAAGACGATGTTTGAATAAAATAATAGTATTTATGTAAAATATTGTTTATTTTTTTTAATTTAAAATGAAAATTCTTAGAATTAATATTTTCATCACAATCTTCATCATAAATTGAAATTGAATAATGATCAGATAAATCATATTCTTTATTAAAATAGGCAATTATTTGGAACTCATCTTCATTGAACAAAACTTTTGAAGAATAATATTTATTAAAATCATTATGTAAAACAATTATAAAGTTATTATATTTTGTAATTTTGTTATCTAAATAAAACTTAAATATATAATTATCTTTATCACTAATATTTTCTATAAATTTGATATTATATGATTGATATTCAAATGTAGGTAAATTCACTTCATGATTTAAAATTTTAAAAATAGTTGATTTTTCCTTCATTAAAAAAACAGTTTGTTCAAATTCAAATTCATTCTTTTTTGATATAATTTTATGAGGAGAATAACTAAAATTTTTTTCACTTAAATAATAGTTTTCAAATCCAGAAGTACCACAATAAACATTTAAAAAAAGATAAAAAAGATTTGAAAGATCCTTTTTACATTTCTTAGGGGAAAATATTTCATAATAATAGAAATATAAATAAGGAATTTCATCATTTCTTATTATAGGAATTTTATTATTAATTTCATCAGAAAAATCAGTATGAATATAATATAATTCTACATTTTCATTTTCAATATTTTTTATTTTTGAAAAATCAACATTCAAATTTTTTTTATTCATCAAATATTCATCTTTTTCAAATTCTAATACTTGTTTATTATTTGAATATATTCCTTGTTTAATTGTTTTGTCCTGATAATCATTATCATATAAATCAATTATTTTTAAACCCCATTCTTCTTCAAATTCATTCCCAAATATAAAATTATCATTATAATAAATTGTTGTAATATTTATATCCCATTGATTTTTAGTTAATTTATTATATCCAGATATTTGAATCATATCAATTTTATTATTTAGAATCAAATTACATATTAAATTTCCATTATTTGAATAAAAAAAAGAATTATCATTTTCTTTTTTAATAATTAAATTACCACTATCATAGAATGAAATAATTTGATTTTCAATTTCATTTATAAATGGATAATTTATATTAACTTCATAACGATTAAATTTTCCACCTCTTAAAACTTGAATATTGAAAGTTGCAGTTATATAATTATTTTCTTGATAATTTTGAACCCAAAAAGCAAAAACTTTAATATCATTATCTCTATAAATATAATATAGGCCAGTTTTAAGTCTTTTATAACCAAAATAAGCAATTAATCTTAAATATTCATGAACAGATGAAGAATTATAATTCAATTTTTGAACTTCATTATCTCTATAAATATAAAAACCATCTACTATTATTCCATAAGTATTAAAGTCTACATAATTTGATACTTGACTTAAGTTATCTTCATCTGAAAACATTAAGGTAAAATAACGTTTAAAATTTGTTGAATTTGATATTATAATATTATTTTGAGTAATTAATAAATAATAAATTCCTTTGTTTAAGATTTTCTTTACTGAATCTGAATCTAAATCTAAATCAGTTTCATTAACTTTAACTTCATATTGTTCTTTTGAATCTTGAACATTAACAAGAAATAAAGAATATTTATTTAAAATTGAAATACAACCATTTTTTATATAAGGTAATTTTGAGAACAATCTTTCTTCTAAAGAATAAAAACATTTTGCTATTTCTGATTCATTTATAATATGAAAATTATTATCAAGTGTATATATTTGATTATTAGGTAATTTATATTGAAAAATTATATCTCCATTTTTTTTTATATTTCCAGATAAGGTTAAAATATTATTATCTAAATTAGCTGAAATATTTTCTAATACTGAATTTACATCTGAAAATTGAGATTTTGAAATAATATTTTTTCCATTTTCACATTCTCCATTTATACTAAAAAAATTTATGCTATTATTTTTGAATAAAACTGAATTTGGAAATTTACAATTAATTTTTGGAAGGACAATATAAAAAATTGTATAATTTAAATAATTTTCATGTGTTATTTTTTTAACTGGAATTTCAGCTTTAATATTTAATTTTTCATCATTAAAATAATCAACTTCAAATGATAGAATTGTTTTATTATTTTGAAAGATTAATTCTTTTTCTTGATAATTATTTAATTGAATTGATAATCTAACAATATTATTAAAATCAAAATTAGATGATTTAATATTTACCATTATTTTATTATCATCATTATCACTTAAATCAGTATTAATTTGAAATTTTGTTTTTTCAAAATCATTTTTTATTAAAAAACTTCTAATTTTTGTTCCACATGCTTGAAGGTCAAAATATTTTTCTGTGACACCTTCAGGAAAAGTAAAATCATCAATAGTTGATAATTTACTATTATCATTATTTCTTTTATTTAAATATACTTTATTTTCATCTTTCCAAGTGAAATAATCTAAATAATTTTCATTTTTAAAAATATTATATAAATCATTAATATTTGGTGCAGATAAATTTAAATATATATTATTTAAAAAAAATTCATTTTCATCACTGATATAAGAATAATTAAATTTCATGACGTAAACATTTTTTTCTCCAATTTTATTCTCTGATTTATATTCATTAATTACTAAATTAGCATAATTATTCAAGTAATGCTCATTTAAATTTGGTATAAAATATTCATTTTTATTTATATCAAATTCTAATTTTATTCCATTAAAACCATTATTTTGAGGAAATAAAAATATATCAGGAGATGAAAATAAATTTTGTCTAATTAAAGATAAAAAATAAGTAGATAAATGAATAGGATTTGATAATGAAAAATCAATAAAAATTGAATTAGGACAATTAAATGTTATAATGTCAGATAAATCTTTAGCAAAAAATAATTTTTCACCTTTATTATTATAATAATAATCAGTGACTTTGAAATATGATGTATCAATATAATATTTGTTGTCTTTTGAGATAATTGGAATATTTATATTATTATTTTGGGAATTTGTGAATGAAATTTCTGTCATGGTTTCAGTGAAATTAGTAATTTCAATTAAATAGTTTGATTCTGAATATAATATTATATTTTTTTCTAAAATATATGCAATATTCAATTTGGAAAAATATGAAAACAAAAAAATGATAAAGAAAAAGTTTTTCAACATTAGACCTTTTTAGTTTTATTTGAGCCTTTTTTTCAAAAAACAATTATTTATGAATGATTATATTTTATTAAAATAAAATAATATATTTTTTAATAAAAGAATTTATATATAATTTATTTGTCAATATATATTATATAAAAATTTATTATATTTTATCAATTATAAATAAATTAAAATCTCATAAAAAAATAAGAATGAAGCAATTAAATATTTATAAAGAAATAGCTTTTTCTTTTTTATCAAAAGAAAACTAAATGAATTGTAAATTAAATCCAAATAATAAAAGAATGCTATTTCTTCCTAAATACTATTAAAAATTTCTTTAATCAAAATGAAACATGAAATAAAAAGATTAAAATAAAATCTAATTTATTAATGATAAAAAAGTTAAATGATTAATATTGAATAAGTGATAAAATAAATGTTTTTATATTTATTTTCATAATTGTTTTTATTGGTTGGATATTTAATTTAGATAAATCATTATTTATTAAAATATATATAAATTATTTGTAAAAAATATATTAAATGTAAAAAAAAAAATAAATAAAAATTAAATAAACACTATATTACAAAAAATATTTTCAAAAAACAAAAATTTTTTTTTAAATTATACTTTGAAAAAAAAATTTTTAATTTTTCTGCATAGATAATAATAATATAGCAATCATACCAATTAAACAAAAAGCACCAATTTGCATAAAAGCTCCATTAGGATAATTATTCATTAATAAAGTAGCAGTAGTTGGGGTTAAAGAAATAGTAATTTTGGTAATAGCATAAATAGTTGCTAAAGCAATATCTCTTAATTTAGTAGGATATTCTTCAATTACTAAAATTCTAGTTTGACAACCACTAAATATAATAAAACAATTAATAAAAATTGAAGAAGTTACTAATGTTGTGAAATTATTAGGTGAAAAAATTGGAAAAATTGAAGTTAAAGCACAAATTACAAAACCTGTTAATATTGTTAAATATTTACCAAAATATTTTGAATAAAAGATTAATATTATTATTGTTATTATTGGGTACATTTGAGTTTTTAATAATTCCATTATTTGATTTGTTGAATTTTCTCCTAATTTTTCAAATAAAATTGGAGAAGCATATAAATTTGTATATGAACTCATATCTGCCATTGCTACTATAATTGTTAATAATATTGTTTTTGTAATATATTTTTGTGAAAAAAGTAAACAATATGAAAAATCATTTACTTCTTTTTTTAAATTAATTCTCTTACTTTCTTCTTTTAAAATTTCAATTTCATTTTCTGATAATTTATCCATTTTTTTTGATTGTCTCATTATATTAATTCTTTTTATTAATTCATCAATTTGTCCTTTTTGAATTAATAAATTTGTAGAATCATTAAAAAAATTATAAAAAAAGAAAACAGTAACTAATAAGGGAAAACATGCTAAAGAATATGCAAGTCTCCAATTACTAAATCCTTTACCATTTGTAATATAATTATCAGTTAAAAAGAAATAAATACTTCCAATTCTTTCAAAAATAAAAATAGTGAAAAAAATATAATTTTTATACCATTCATCAGGAATGATTTCAAAGAAATTAACAAAAATTTGAGGTACAGAAATTCCAAAAAAAACACCAAATAAAAATCTACAAATTAAAAATAAATAAGGATTACAATCAATAACTGAAATAAGTGATAAAATAAACATACATAAAACTCCTATTAAACATCCTTTACGTCTTCCTATTTTTTCACATATTTTTCCAACACATAAATTACCTATTATATAACCTATAAAAAATATTCCACTTATAATTGGAATAAAATAAGTTTTTTCTTCTTTTTTATAAATTTTATAAAAAACAGGAGCAAATATATTAAAATTAATAAAAGAAGGTTCTTTTGCTATAAATGCGATATAAACTGATATTATTGATAATAAATGAATTTTTGAAAAACCAATTTCTTTTAAAATTGATTTTAATGATATATGTTTTCTTTTTTTTATAATATTTTCTTTTTGACTTACTTTTAATAAAGCAACATCTTCGTCAAAATATTCTTTTTTATTCATTTTTTATTATGATAATAAAACGATAATATTTACAAAAATTAATGTTTTATTTTAATTAATTAAAATATAATATTCAAGACTTTGAAAACACTTTAATCTATATATGATTATTATTTTATAATTATTATTTTAATTATATAAATATATATTTTTCCTTTTTTTTATATTTAATTATAAAGTATTTCTTTTATTTTTAAGTCAAGAAATGTTTTTGTACTAATTATTTTTCCTTTGAATTTTTCTTCATCATCATCTCTAATTTCTTTTTTTAATAAAAATAATTGTTTAAAAACATTATCTTCTTTATTTTGAAAACCTATTTTAATATCTTTTATTCTTTTTTTAAATGTACTTTTCTTTTGCTTCATTTTTAATTTATTATCAAGATCTCTTGAACAATGAAATAAATGATAAAAATAACTTTCAGGATTATTTAATAAATTAATTTCTTTTTTAGTAAATGAAGTTGATTTAATTTTTTTTTTATGCTTTTTTTCATTTTTATTTTTAACATTTGTTAAATCAATTTTACCTTTTTTTAATCTTAATTTAAAGATTGTTTTATCGTTTCCATTTTCTATACCATCATATGATGTAACTTTATTTGTATAAGATTTAGTATTGAATACATTTAATTTTATTGATTTATTATTATTTTTTATAGGAATTAAATTAATGATATCATTTCTATTTCTTATATTTCTAGAAGCATGAATTGTAGAATTAAAAAGATTTGGTAAAATATTCCTTTTATTTTTATCAATATTTGATATATTATATAAAGTTGAATAATTATCTAAAAAAGTACTCATTATCAAAAAATTTAAAAATTTATTAAATAAAAAATATAAATAATTTCACTCAATAACAAAAAAAAACAAAAAAAACCAAAAAAAAAAATTAAAAAAAATATCAAAAAAAAAAAATTTTTTTGATTTAAAAATCTATATCAAAACCAAAAATAAAACAAACAAAAAAACAACATCAACTTTTAACCTAAAAGCAATACTACTATAATTAACATTACTACTAACCGCTTTATTACTAATATCAACTTCCAAAGCAATATCTTCAACAATACCACAATCATTTAAAATAGAAACATCATAAGCAATAGTATTTCCTCTACTAACAGGAAAATCATTTTTATTAACATAACAAACTAATTTATTACT
>JAEEGL011622971.1_pt1 | contig 11918 bp, 8 predicted proteins | sample 9134231 | NCBI WGS metagenome assembly JAEEGL01 (sample SAMN16246548, study PRJNA631951) | gut metagenome | biome: gut microbiome; feature: rumen; material: fiber-attached | host: Bos | place: Iran: Karaj | collected 2018-10 | reverse complement strand
GCAATTCCGTTGGTTATGAGTTATGGCGTAACACGCCAAAGGCGTGTATAGCCTACAGAGGATGAGCCTGTACGCGCTTGTCGCGCGTTTCGGCTTGTGTAGCAGAAATTTATTTCTGCGGAATACGAATATCATTGACTTGAAATAAAAAAATGGAACGGCGAAATTGTGAAGCTAAAAACCGAAAATTGCAGAAGTATCACACATAATGTTGAGGTTTCGGATGAAATAGGGGATATCGTGTGCGATAAGGGTATCTGCAAATTTATGACTGCGGATAATGCGGATGTTATTTTATCGGTAGATGCCGATGAACTGAAAGCGTAATAAAAACTTAATTTTTGAAGAATTGAAATATCCGATAGTTTTATGTTATAGTAAAATAAAAACGTAAATCAAGGAGGAAATTTCAATGAGTAAAATAATAAAAAATCTGTTTTTTGCCGTTATGCTCATTTTGGTTTTGGTATGGCTTTTTGCCGTGATAAAATGCGAAGCCGATACGTATAAGTTCAAGGCTGAATTGCCAAAGACATATTATGATGTATACGGTGAAGAAACTTATAACAAAGTAAAGGTGCTGTACATAAATAACTGTTATGCCTGTGTTTATGCAAAAAACAATGATTATGGTAATCTGTATCATCTTATGAAAAAATGTGATGAAGACAAGACCATGTGGGAAGAATTCGACTGGGAATGTGTTTGGTCGCGGTCGGGCAGTGCAGACGGATTTGTGTGGCCTTACGGAAGATAAAATAGGGTAATGAGCATTAAATAGGGGACAGGGGTCTGACCCCTGTCCCCCGAGCCGTCTGTGACGGTTATGGAGAAAGTTATACTCCTGAAACTGCAAACGCTCCCTGAGCGTTCAGAGAGTGTTATTCGAGTGATCTATTCACCGGCTTATTCAGCGTTTATTACATCACTAATAATTTTATTTATATCGTTTCTCAACTGTGAGATTTTAGTGGAGATTTCAGATTGTTTGTTTATTTTATCCTGTATTTCCTGTATGATTTGTTCTTGTACTGATATTGAAATGTCGGGTATAATGATATTTCCTATCTGATCAGGATATATTTCGATTTGGTTAGTAGAACCTGCATATTCCTTTTCTATCTGATAGCATCCTAAAACACTCCATAAGTAATATACAAGGAATCTTTTTAGACATCTATCCTCGTTAATGCGCAATATAGTTACATGACTATCAGCAAACATTTCTATATCATGTTCCATTAAATCAACTTTTCCTATTGACGGCTTTCCAGTTGAAGCAATCAAAATATCACCTTTGAACACCTGCGCTAAGGGTTTTGATTCAAAGAATGATTTTGTAACAAATTCTTCTTCAGAAATCAAAACTTCGCCATTTTTCAAATGTGCAGTCTTGACAACGGGGATTTCTCCGTCAGATATGTAAGTAGGAGCTTTGCCACGATGAATCTCTTCCGCAACAATCTCATTTATAGAAAAATACCCTTGCTTCTTTACTATTTCTTCAAGTTCTGAAAAAATAGGAGTTACAGAACGAGCTGAAAGGCGAATAGTACCCGTCTTGGATAATTGATCTAATGATGAGGTGAAAGTCGAAAAACGAGTATTGGTTGATGATTGAGTGCCGAATGTCATACCTTTATGCAGTCTGCTTCGTAAGTCAGGATCAAGTGAAAAGTGGCGGCTGAATACTTCATCTACAAGGATTTGAGTATCGACTTTCTGGGAGTTAAGCGCTATGATTTCAGCGATTATTGTCTTGATTTTCTTGTTTGCTGTTTCAATCAAGTCCTTTTTTAATACAGGCACACATATTTTAAGGAATTCCGACGGATTAACTCTCTTATGAGATGGTGTTTTACCTGTTTCTAAGCACCTATAAGCATTACGCATTTGTGGCATAAGCAGCAAATAGAGATAAAATAGTCCGTTGGATTTATCTTTTAATTTATAAGGTATAAATTCAGAAGAACCTATCAAATCTGATTTAGTTTCAGGCTTTAAGTAAATATAACCTCTTGTCATACCAAGTTTAGATACAAGAATATCGCAATCTGATAGAATAGTTTTGTCTGAATTCAGCGAATCAGCAATGGTGACATTATTCTCATCGACTATTCCGTCGCCTGGTACCTGATCTGAAATATTGATTAAATAGTAATCATCATTAAGCTCGCCCTTGCTTACTTTTCTAATTGGGATAGGTGTGAGCAAATCAGATAATGCTTGTATTTCCCCTTCATATTGGAAAGCATTCCAAAATTCTTGCGAGACAAAGATACCATACTTTGCATCACATCTACACTGACCGCTTATACTGAAAGACGAGCTTTTTATAGTAGCTTGCTTTATCATTTACTCACCTTCAATCCCATTCGATTTTTCTCATTTCATCAAGAACGGTTTCTATCACATTATCATCAACAACAGGTTCATTGTTATTAACCGAGCGATAAAGCTCGTTAATGGTTTCTTTCTCGGAACGAGTTGTTCTCTTATAGCCAATGCTGTCAACCTCAGCCATAAAAATATCGTAAGAAAGCTGCTTTGCCACCTCGGAGAACACCCACCAAACATTTACATAGCCGAAATAATCCTGCAAATCCTTATCAATTTTTGTGATAAGCGCAAGTTCCGAGCGATATTTGGTTACGAGCTCAACTGCACTCTTATCCTTATCAGCAGGAGAAAGATATGATTGAAGCATTGTCTTTATAACATCTGCTTCTTCTTTTTCTGTCAGATTTCTTATAGACGGAAGTTTCACCTTTGCTTTCTTGCCATCAACCACATCGATAATGTTTTCTGCTCTTGTTTTAAGCTGTGAATACCGTTTTGAAACATCTGCCCATATCTTATTCCATTGTTCAATTTCTGCTTGTGTTTTCTTTTGAGCAAATAATATGCTTGTCTTAGTAGAAGTAAATGGTTCAAAAGCAAGCTGTGGCAACGAGACAACAGCCTTCACCTTGAAATACTTGTATATAAATAGTCTGATATACTTATTTTCCGATGTGTCGAACACGCTCTCAGGGAGTACTGCTGCAAGTCTTCCGTTTTCACGAAGCAACTGATACCATCTTTCGATAAATAGGTTTTCAGAGTTTTTCTTATCGCCAAACAAAAATCCCTTTTTTAAGGATTTTTTTGTATCGTTGTCAAGCTCAACGCTAAAAGGCGGGTTTGTTAAAATTAAATCAAAATTGCCGTTTACAGCTTTATCCTGGTACAAGGAATCTTCGCTACTATCATGAAGTACGTTGGGAGATGGCTCTTTAACGTACTGAGAGAAAGGGAGCAACCCGTCTTTTACAAATATATTTGTAGAGCCGTCGCCGTGTAAAATCATGTTGACTTTTGTGGCAGTACCTAAATTGAAATTGATTTCTGAGCCATAAATGAATGTGGCGGCCCACCTGTTTTCACGATTGTCAATTCCAAACCATTCCGCAAGTTTATCTTTTACTTTTCTGGATGTACCCAAATCAGTATTATATCCTGTAGCACCACGATTACGATACTTCATATTGAAGGTTATGAACTTCATATATTCAATCAGAAATGTTCCGCTTCCTGCCGAAGGATCAACCATATAAGGTATTTCCAAGTCGTTCTTAATCCGCTTGATCGCAAGACGGTCAGCCTGAATAGCATAAAGCATAAATCTCACAATATTTATATGTGTGAAGAATTGTCCTTTGCTCTGCTTAAAGCCGTTTCGGATAATACCCTCAAAGAAATCACCGAGTATATCTTTTCCGCTTAAACTGTTCTTTCCATCTACAAAAGAAAGACCTTCCATTTTCTGAACGGCATACTTTAATTTTGAAAGTGCGAACTTCTTTGTATCAATAACGTATGATTTTTCAAGCTCTTTGGGATCATTGATATAGAGTTTGGATGATAACGCTCTACGATATAGAGCATTTATACGTTCAAAGAGTTGCTCGTTGGTTTCAAACTCCTCATCGCCACCCTTGTCAAAAGTGAGGGACTGAAAATCATAAGTATCTCCATCTTCCTTTTCGTCCTCATCTTGAATCTTAGCAAGAATAAGATTAGTCAGAGAGGAGAAAACTTCATTGTCATCTGTTCCTCCGCCACCCCAAAGAACATTGTGAAGGTCAACTTGAAGCTGAGTAAGCATTTCATTGTTGAAATCAGTTTCAAGATCTTTTGATGATGCTTTTACATAGGGCGTTTTTTGAGCTTTTCCATATCTTGCAGGAAGTGTATTAGTGGAGTTGCGTCCGTTTTCCCAATCAGAGAAAGAGGGGTACTTATCAGTATCTATGATAATACACTCATCATAAACGCTGCCCTTAGTATCGTTAGTGGTATAGAGAACAAGATACTTTACTTTGTGACCTTCGTTCTTTTCCATTCCGGCAACCTTATAGAGCTGCTCTTTTATCAACTGATCTTTATCTTCTGAGGAATAGGCATCTGGGGATTTACATTCGATAAATAAAAAAGCATCACCTTTACTATCTCTGACAACAACATCAATTCGACTTGTTATAGTATGTGGGCGACCTGCTGTATACTCTGTTTCTATCTCGATTCGATCGGCAGGATAACCAAGTTCATTTACAAGCCGAGTAAGCAGAAAAGCTCGTGACATTTCTTCATCGCCTGTGATGTCACGAATGTCTCTACCAGCCTTTATGCCTGAATACTCAATTTTACACTTATCTAAATCTAATACGGAAACAACGTTCCTATCAAAACTGCTAATATAATTTTCAATCAGTTTGCGATCCATGATCATTACCTCAACAATCGACTATATTTATATAATTATACCACAATTCGCCAAAATAGTCAATCATTTGAGTGTTCTTTTTTCTAAACGACGCAAAATACAAAGAAAAATGATTGATAATAAAAGTTATATATGTTATCATATTTATAAATCAATTAATGGCGGTGTTTTTATGGAAAGGTCACAACTTTTGGCTATGCCAAAAGTTGTGATCACAAAAAAGAAGAACTTCCAAACCCATTTTAGGGCGGAAGTCCTTCTTTTGCAGGGCTATTTTTTTCGCAGCCCCTCATTTTTTACACCGTACCGTACAAACCGTTTTCGTTGACATCAACTTTGATAACGGTTTCGGGTTCAAGGTCTTCTTTTATTATCATTCTGCCGACAAGTGTTTCGACATTTGCCTGGATATATCGTTTAAGCGGTCTTGCGCCGTATACGGGGTCATAGCCGTTTTCTACGATATAATCCTTTGCCTTTTCTGTTACCTCAACGCTTAACTGCTTGTTTTTAAGACGTTTGTCAAGGTCTGCAAGCATAAGGTCTACGATGTTTGAAATTTCGTCCTTGCTCAAAGGCTTGTAGTAAACTATCTCGTCAAGTCTGTTAAGGAATTCGGGGCGGAAGTGCTGCTTAAGCAGGCCGTCCACGGCTTCTCTTGCCTCTGCGGTTATCTCGCCGTTTTCTATGCCGTCAAGGATATAGGGCGAGCCAAGGTTTGATGTAAGGATGATTATCGTATTCTTAAAATCTACGGTTCTGCCCTGGCTGTCGGTTATACGTCCGTCGTCAAGCACCTGCAAAAGTACATTGAATACATCGGGATGCGCCTTTTCTATCTCATCAAAAAGCACAACGGAGTAGGGTCTGCGGCGAACGGCTTCGGTAAGCTGACCGCCTTCTTCATAGCCTACATATCCCGGAGGCGCTCCTATAAGACGGCTCACGCTGAATTTTTCCATATATTCCGACATATCTATTCTGACGATATTCTTTTCGTCGTCAAACAGACTTTCGGCAAGGGCTTTTGCAAGTTCTGTCTTGCCGACACCCGTAGGACCGAGGAACAGAAATGAGCCGATAGGTCTGTTGGGGTCCTGTATACCCGCTCTTGAACGGATAATTGCTTCCGTGACTTTTTCCACGGCTTCGTTCTGACCGATAACGCGCTTGTGCAAAATATCTTCAAGTGAAAGCAGTTTCTGTCTTTCGCCCTCCATAAGTTTTGAAACGGGTATACCTGTCCAGCGGGCAACTATCCTTGCGATCTCGTCCTCGTTTACGCGGTCGCGCAGTATGCTGTCGCCTTTTTCCGCCTGCTCGGCAACTGCTTCAAGTTCGGTAAGCTGTTTCTGCAATTCGGGCAGTTTGCCGTAACGCAGCTGAGCCACTTCGTTAAGATTGTAGTTTCTTTCTTCAACTTCGATTTTCTTGTTGATGTTTTCTATCTCTTTACGCAGTTTTTGCACACGCTCGATAGCTGTTTTTTCGTTCTCCCACTTGGCTTTTAAAGCGTTGAATTCGTCGCGGAGTTCGGAAAGTTCTTTCCTTACGCGTTCAAGCTGTTCTGCGGAAAGCTTGTCTTCCTCTTTTTTGAGGGCTGTTTCTTCAATTTCAAGCTGCATTATCTTTCTGGAAATTTCGTCAAGCTCCTGCGGCATGGAATCCATTTCGGTGCGGATAGTGGCGCAGGCCTCATCAACAAGGTCTATTGCCTTGTCGGGTAAAAATCTGTCCGTGATATAGCGGTTTGAAAGCACAGCCGCCGCAATAAGCGCCTGATCCTGAATTTTTACGCCGTGGAATACCTCGTAGCGTTCTTTAAGACCTCTTAAAATAGAGATAGTGTCCTCGACCGTAGGCTCGCTTACAAGCACGGGCTGGAAACGCCTTTCAAGGGCTGCATCCTTTTCGATATACTTGCGGTATTCGTTAAGGGTAGTCGCGCCTATACAATGAAGCTCGCCCCTTGCAAGCATGGGCTTCAAAAGGTTGCCTGCATCCATAGCGCCGTTTGTTTTGCCTGCGCCGACTATGGTGTGAAGTTCGTCTATAAAGAGGATTATTTTGCCCTCGCTCTTTTTTATTTCCTGCAAAACGGCTTTGAGTCTTTCCTCAAATTCGCCCTGATATTTTGCGCCCGCAATAAGTGCGCCCATATCGAGAGAGAAAATCCTTCTGTTTTTGATATTGTCGGGAACGTCGCCTTTTACTATACGCAGGGCAAGACCCTCCGCAATGGCTGTTTTGCCGACACCCGGCTCACCTATAAGCACGGGATTGTTTTTTGTCTTTCGGCAGAGGATACGGATAACGTTTCTTATTTCGCTGTCACGGCCGATAACGGGGTCAAGCTTGCCTTTTTCGCCAAGAGATACAAGGTCCTGACCGTATTTGTTAAGTACGTCATAGGTGCTTTCAGGGTGGTCGGTGGTAACGCGCGTGTTGCCGCGGATATCCTTTAACGCCCTTAAAAATGCCTCTTTCTTGATATTGAACTGTCTGAAAAGTTCTTTTAATTTGGGAGTGGGGTTGTCAAGCAGGGAAAGAATGATATGCTCCACGCTGACATACTCGTCACCCATTGTTTTTGCCTGTGATTCGGCTTTGTTAAGTACATTGCCCGCGTCATTTGCAAAATAGACATTTGCGGTGCTGCTGACTGTCGGCATCTCGTCTACAAGCTGTTTTACATGTCTTGTAAAGCGGTTTGTATCAAGTTCCATTTTTTTGAATATTTCGCTTGTTATGCCACCCTCCTGCGTTAAAAGTGCAAGCAGAAGATGCTCGCTTGTAACCGCGGGGTTTGAATTGTCTATACAAATATTCTGCGCAAGCTGAATTGCTTCAATGGTTTTTTGTGTGAATTTTTGTGTATTCATATTTATTCTCCTTTCATAATTATATTAAATATCTGCATTTTTCTATAAGTGCAAGATACGGCTTTTCATCAATATCGCCCCCGTTATGGAAGTATTGTTTTAAAACATTGTCAAATACGTTGATATAGTCCCAGATAGCCTGTGCTGCCATATCATCGTTTTTAATGGTGTCGGGCAGGGCAAGCTGACGTACAAAACGTCCCATTTCTATGGTGTAATGCACGGCCGCGGGCAGTTTGTCGGGCAGATAAGCTTTCTCCCAGCCGACCCACTTTTTCAAGAACCTGTCAAGCTCTGTCAGAAGTGCTGTGTTCTGTGTTCTTAAACTGACTTTCAGCTCGCCTAAAATATGTTCCTTGGGCGAGATAGAGACTGCATATTTTACCGTGGGGTTATATTTGTATTTTACCGCACTTTTAAGCGCGAGCCCCGTGCCCGCCAAAGGCTGAAATGTCATATTGTCGCTGATGTTTTCCAGCACCAGATCGACAATGTGCTGTATACGCTGTTCGGGCGTTATATAATTGACTTTTTCCGCTAAAATGCGGTTTATAAGCCCCGAACGGTTAGTGCCGAGACTGTAAGCCATTTTGTCTATCGCCGCAACTATATCGTCATCAAGCACGATACTGTATACCGATTTTCCCATTTTGTACACCTCTTTTCATCCATATCATTTCTTATCTTGAATATATTGTAACACTAAAAATTAAACTTGTCAATAGTTTTATATAAATATTTTTACGAATTATATAATCGGTAAATAAATTTATGCAACCGGACTTGCCCTAACATAAAAACGGAATGATATGACCTTTGCCATATCATTCCGCTATTTCGCTTTTGTTTTATTTTACTTATATATGTAGGGGTAGGCGATACCTTGTGCCTGCACAGAAATTGCTTAAACAGCGGATGAGACAGAAAACCGCCGCATCCCTGTATTTTCATAAGCACTTAGATAATCAATTATATATATGGATCTACCATAATTTTATGACCTCCACATTTACATTATAATATTAAATCCTACAATCTTATCGTTTTTGTCGATGCTAACCGATATGTATTTGTGTTCATCATCGATGGCATAATAAATATATTGATTTTCTGTGTTTAGCTCCAAAATTTTTGAAGCTTCACCCCAAGCAGCAATAACATCATCTAATTTCATTCCTATCTTTATTTTACCTACGGAAATATTGCTGTAATCACATTCGTAAAATTCATTTATATCTAACTGATGTATTTCATCACTATCTTTGTCTTTTCTGATATTTTCTCTTGATATCAGTCCTATATTTTCCGAATTGTATTTCAAATAATAGGCTGAGTATTTTTTGTTAGTGCTACTACTATCGTATGACTTAAAATAATCCAAGGTGTACCCTTCGCCTAAATCCTCGACTGTAAACGGTGGTTTTAAAATCGTTCCATTCCAGTTTATGTCATTAATAACGGCATAATAATCAAATTTGCTTTCGGTTTCCGCCGACACAGTTTCTTGCTGTGTTTCTGATACTGTACCGGTACTTTCTTGACTTGGTGTGTCATTTACATTACCGCATCCATTTAGCAAAAGCATTGCCAACATAATTCCTACAAGTTTTAGTTTCATTTGTTCGCTCCTTTATTTTTGTTATACATATAGCGGGGAAGCTTTTTGTATGATATATCCCCTAAAATGTCACGATCTGACTGAAAAAATTATAACATATACTATCATTTTTTGCAATCTAAAATATCATGAGCGTCAAAAAATATATACAAAATAATGGGGCTGATACAAATAATTGTACCCAATAAAAAAATTTACCGTTTATTTATTTCATCCAAAGCCATATACCGCCCGCAATAAGTATTATACCTATAATAAGCGGTTTCCAGAAAGATAAAAATGCGCCTGCGCAAAGACCTGCGCCTATACATATAAGAACGATCCCCCAAAATCTGAATCTGCAAAAATACATAATGATGCCCTCCGTGAATTATTAAAATAATATGAGAAAAAATACGAAAGTTTTGGCTTTTTTTGATTTTGTACTTGACTTTTTTTCTTTTTTAATATAAAATTTAAGCAATAAATAAAAGGAAGTAGCTTGCATTGCGCTTTATCATCTTTGAACATAAAGTGCATTTCCCATAATGAATATACATTTTAGAGGGAGTGTATCTTTGAATTATTGAAAAGTGTTTATGTATACAATATCGTCAGCACGACCGAAAGGTCCGGTATGTAAATAATAAGCAAAACTTTTATTGTGACAAAAAGGCCGCAAGGGTCAGTGGTGTATGCCATGTTATTTTTGCTGCAATAAAGGCTTTGCTTTTTTCTTTGCAGTAAACAGAAAGGAGAAAAAATATGCAGTTATTGGTTTATCTGTGGCTTGTAGTTGGTTTTGTATGCCTTATAAAAGGCGCAGATTTTTTTGTGGACGGCAGTTCGTCTGTGGCAAAGACGTTTAAAGTGCCGAGTGTTATTATCGGTCTTACCATTGTAGCAATGGGAACAAGCCTGCCCGAAACGGCGGTTTCGGCTTCGGCGGCGATGCACGGGGCAAATGCTATCGCGGTAAGTAATGTAATAGGTTCAAATATTTTTAATTTAATGGTCGTTGTAGGTATCTGCGCCGCCATTCAGCCCGTTAAGGTAAATAAGGAACTTATGCAGCGCGACTTTCCGTTTTCGCTTGCGGCAACTATCTTTATGCTGCTTGTTATAGCTGATAAGCTGTTTTTTAAAGCCGAAGAAAATGTTATTTCAAGAATAAACGGTATCACATTCCTTATTATGTTTGCTGTTTATATGTTCGTGCTTATTACTCAGACGCTTAAGGCAAGAAAAGAAGCCCTTGCGGCAGATAATGCGGAAGAGGAGGATTATAAAGTCCTTCCCGTATGGAAAAGCATTTTGTTTATTATAATAGGTATTGTGGGTATAAAGTTCGGCGGCGATCTGGTAGTTGACAGTGCATCGGAAATAGCTGAACGCTTTGGTCTTTCACAAACACTTATCGGTCTGACGATCGTTGCCCTTGGTACAAGTCTTCCCGAACTTGTGACAAGTATCGTTGCATCACGCAAGGGAGAAAACGACCTTGCACTGGGAAATGTAATAGGTTCAAACGTATTCAATATCCTGTTTGTTCTCGGTATTTCGGCATCTATCTGTCCTATAACAACAGAAATGAAAGCCATAACGGATATCTGTGTTCTGCTTATCTTTAATGTATATATCTACATACTTACAAAGGCAACACATAAAGTCGGCAGGGCAGGCGGTATATCCATGGTAGTATTATATGTTCTTTATACCGTGTATATTATCTACAGAGACCTTGGAGCGGCAATGTAAAAAGCACATCAAAAAAGACCTCGCTTTGAGGTCTTTTTTTAGTGGTTATTGATCTGTATCGGCGTTCTTGCTGTTGAATTCAAAACCGAGCATCGTTATATCGTCAAACTGGTCGGCTTCTCCTACAAAGGCCGCAATACGTTTTCTTACAAAGGGAAGAATGTTGCACATACCGCTTGCTTTTGATGCGTTAAGCGCACTCAGCATACCATCTGTGCCGAATTGTTCCTCTTTTTCGTTTATTGCTTCGGGTACGCCGTCTGTGTATACAAACAGTTTGTCGCCGTGGTAAAGCTGAAGAGTGTAGTCCTTGAACGGCATATCTTCCATTGCCGCAAGAGCAAGCCCGTGTTTGTCTTTTACAAGCTCCCATGTGCCGTCTGCACGTTTTATGGCGGGATATTCGTGACCTGCATTTGCACATTGAACTTCGCCCGTTTCAAGGTTTACAATGCCTATCCATGCCGTTACGAACATATCGGCATCATTGCCCTCACAAAGTACGTTGTTTGCCTTTTCAAATATTTCGCTCGGAGAACGTCCCGATTCGGCAAGGCTTTTTATTGCTGTCTTGCTTCGCATCATAAACAGCGAAGCGGGAATACCCTTGCCCGAAACATCGGCAACAACAAGAGCGAATTTATGCCGGTCGATAAAGAAAAAGTCGTAGAAATCGCCGCCGACTTCTTTTGCGGGCTCCATAAGTGCAAACAGGTCAAATTCCGTCCTGGGGAATTTGAATACCTTTGGAAGTGCGGAGGACTGTATCTGCCTTGCAAATTCAAGTTCCTGTTCGATACGCTTTTCGGCCTGTTCGATATAGCCTTTCAGCGCATCCACAGTCAGGTTTATATCGTCCGAAAGTGAAGCAAACTCGCTTGTGGAGCGGACATTTACAACTTCGTCAAGGCTTCCG
>JAEEGL011611564.1_pt1 | contig 11918 bp, 9 predicted proteins | sample 9134231 | NCBI WGS metagenome assembly JAEEGL01 (sample SAMN16246548, study PRJNA631951) | gut metagenome | biome: gut microbiome; feature: rumen; material: fiber-attached | host: Bos | place: Iran: Karaj | collected 2018-10 | reverse complement strand
TTAAATTAACAATATTATTTCAAAGTTCAAGAGATGGAGATAGAACATCAACATTTTATAATAAAGTATCAAATAAATCATCAATTTTAATTATTATTAAATCAAATTATGGATATAGATTTGGAGGATATACAACATTAAATTTTCAAATCACAAATAGTTATAAAAAAGATGAAAAAGCATTTATATTTTCTATTGATAAAAAAAAGAAATATAATAATACTAATGATGGAAATGCTATTTATACTTGTAGTAATTTCTTTGCTTTTGGTGGAGGACATGATTTGAAAATTATTAATCAATTTAAAACTTCAAATTCAAATTATTGTAATTTCCCAAATTCATATTCAGGAGGAGAAAAAAGTGAGTTTAATGGAGGAAATTATAATTTTACAGTTTTTGAATGTGAAGCTTATCATGTTGAATTTAGTAATTGATTTTAAGGATTTTTTAACCAATAAAATTAACTAAAGCAAAAAAATTAATATGTGGAATATCTAAATATTTATTTAAATAAATTAAATAGTATCATTAAATTTATATACAATAACTTTATTTCCACTTACATTATTTCTTCATTTTTGAAAACATGTTATTGTATCCATTTGATTTGAATTAGAAGTAATTAATTTAATACTATTTATTCTTGATTGTACTTCTTGAAGAAGAAATTAAACCATTTTTATTTGTTGATTCATTTTTTAATATATTATCTATTTAACCTATAACAAAATTATATCCTTATATTTATAACATTGAATTTTCTTGATTTATCATTTTCTGAATCCAAATATAATTTGAAATTATATGAATTTTTTATTAATCCTATAAACATTAATTCATATTCTAAATTAGGAAATACATCTATATTGATAAAAGTTTGATTTTTATGAAGACTCTTAATAAATTATTTATTGCATCCAGGAATTTTCTTTTTCCTGTTCTATTAAAATTTAATATTAAATTATTATGAATATCACTTATTGATTTTGGAATTAATTTTTTTATTTATTGAAGAACTAATTAATTCTTTTTTATCATATTCAATTATTTAATTTAATAAATTATTTGCATATAATATTATTACTAATTTATCTAAAACTTCACTAATAATTAATACTGAAGAATCAGACTTTTCTTCAAAATTTTTCATAATATTTTTATTAAATCCTCCATCATTTTTTGACTTATCTGATAATTTCTAAATCTATCAATTTATTTTTTGATTGTTTTATTTAATTTTTTTAGGAATTACATTTTTATTATTTTTAAATTGTTTTATCTTTTATTTATGATTTTTTGAATAACAAATTTTTTATTGAAAATAAAATACTTAATTTATATAAAAAATAAGTCTAATATTAATAATATTTAATTTATATATTCAATTGCAGAATCAATTCCAGGAGGAGGAATTGCAATCATTCCAGGAGGTTATTATTCTTTTCATTTTTATAAAGACTAAAAATACTAATGATGAATATAAAAGACAATATATTTTAGATAATATACCTGAATTATAATATTAATTATTTAATATTTAAAATTATAAAATATTATAATAAAAAAATTTAAATTTCAAAGGAAAGAAAATGACAGAAGAAATAGAAAAATATAAAATTATATTTTTAGGAGATCAAGGAGTAGGAAAATCATCAATATTAAATCGTTTTTCTGAAGATAAATTTGAGCAAGAATACCAAGCAACAATAGGTTTAGATTTCCATAGTAAAAATATAACAATAAAAGGAGTAAATATTCGTTTATTATTATATGACACAGCAGGACAAGAAAAATTTAAATCTTTAATACCAATGTATATAAGAGATGCAAATATAATAATAATAGTTTATGATATTGCAAATAAAGATTCTTTTATAAATACAAATCATTGGATTAAAGAAACTAAAGATTTAAAAAGAGATGATGCTATTTTTGTTCTTATTGGAAATAAAATTGATTTAAATGATAATAGAGAAATTTCCTTTGAAGAAGGAGAAAAATTTGCTAAAGATAAAAATTTTATTTTTTATGAAGTTTCTGCGAGAAGTGGTGAAGGAATACAAAATTTATTTAATAATTATATTTTTCCTTTAATGGCTAAAAAATTTTCTATTGGAAATGATGATGATGATAAAAATTATCATGCTGATGATGAAAGAAATGAAGGGAATGTTAAGTTAAAAAAACAACAAAAGAAAAAGAAAAGTTGTTGTGGAAAAGGAAAAAAATAACAATTTTTATTTTTATTTAATTTTTTATGTTACATATATTCAATTTTTATTTATATAATTTTTAATAGTAGGTTGTATAAATTTAATTGAATAAAAATATTTATTTTGCCTAAATAAAGTTTTTCTATATTAAAATATAATATAATAATATAATTTTTTTTTTGATAAATTCAAAATATTTAAATAATATCATTGTAATTAAAAAAAAAAATCAAAAAAATCAAATCACATAAAATCATTTTAAAAATACATATATTAATCATATAACATTGTATAATATTTACATTATTAAAAAATAAAACATTTATTATTACTTTCATCAAAATGAATTTTATTTTTAATAGTTTTATTATACTTTTTATAACTTTCAATTCTAATAATTTCAATTTTTATAAAAGTCACTTTTTTTTTATTTAAAGTTTCTCGAGTTTTTTCATTTGATAAAGACTTTAAATTTCTACTTCTTCCATTTTTTTTATTACCACGAAAAATATAAGATTTAGAAATATTATTAATACGAGGAGTAATATCAAAAGAAACATTAGAAATATCATAATTATCACCCATAATAATTAAATAAATTTAATTTTAAATTGAATAAAATAAAACAATCTTTTTTTAAATAAATAAAAAATTATTTTATTACATTTTAAAATGGATTCAACACCAAATACAACTCCATCAGAAGAAATTCCAATAAAGGGAAATCCAATATTAGATTTATATGAAGCAAATAAAAAGTGTTTTGATTGTGAAAATGAAAATCCAAGATTTATATCTGTTAATAACGCAATAACATTATGTAAAAATTGTTGTGAAGAACATAAAAAATTAGGTAATTCAATTTCATATATAAGATCTCTTGAAGAACCTTATGATGAATATATTTTAACTTTCTTTAAAAAAGGAGGAAATGCAAAATTAAAATTTATTGCTGATACTTTAAATGTAGATTTAAAATTACCAATTGAAAAAAAATATAAAACTTATGCTTTAGATTATTATAGAAGAAATTTAAAAAAAAAAGTTTTAGGAGAAAAAGAAATTGAAGTAGATTTTCCTTTAGAAAAAGTAAATGAAGAAGTAGAAAATGCAGTAAATACTTTTCCAGAGTTTGATGATTATAAAATAAATAATAATGAAGAAGAAGAAGAAGAATTATTTAAAGGAGCTCCTGAGTGGTTAAATAAATTTAGTTCTAAACTAAAAATGTTTGGAAGAAAAGTTACTGATAAAATTAAAGAAATGGAAATTAAAGAAAAAATAAAAAATGGAGGAAATGTTGCTTTAAATGGTTTAAAAAAAACAGGAACTTTTATCGCTGAAAAAACTGCTCCTGGAAGAGAAAAAATTGCTGAAGGTGCTTCAAAAATTGGAGAAGGTGTTTCTAATGCTTTTAATACTGTTAAAAGTAAAATTGTTAAAAAAGCTATTGATGAAAGTATTAGTAATATTACTCAAGGAAGTTAAATTTTTATATTTTTTTGAATAAAATTTTTTTTATTCAATTGTTCAAAAATAAAAAATAATATTTATATTTATTTCAAATTGTCTTTTTGAAAAAATAATTAATAAAATAAAAAAAATAACTTATTAAAAAAAATATGTCAGACTTACCATTATATTCAAATAAATATTTTGAAAGTAAAAAAAAACATAAAATAAAAAAATTATAGTAATAGGAAAATACCGTCAAAAATTATTAGAAAAAGGAGCAAATACAATAGCAACATTACCTAGAAATTTTAAGAGTTTACCATCTTATGACAATAATAACAGAGTTAACAGTACAGATTTTTTTAATGCTTTATCTTCATGTGGTTTGAATGTAATTAAAGAAGATGCATCTTTAATTCAAAGATTTATAGATCAAGAAAATTCCAGTATGTTAAATTTTGAAGAATTTCTTTTTGCTTTAAGAGGAAAACCAAATGAAGAAAGACAAAATGCAATTGATTATGTTTTTAGTATTTTTGATAATGGTTCTGGTGTTGCTGATGTTAATCAAATGAAACAAGTTTTTAATTGTCAGAAACATCCTAAATTTACTATGGGAAAATTAAATGAAGATCAAATGTTTTATTTGTATCTTAAAAATTTTAATAATGTTGTTCAACCTACTGTTACTAAGAAAGTAAATATTTTTTTTTAAATTTTTTTTTTAATTTTTTAGGAATGGGATGATTATTATGCTGGATTGTCTGTTGCTATTGATAATGATTCTCATTTTATTACTTTGATTAAAAATCAATTTAAGTTGGAATAAAACTGATTTTGGATAGATATTATTTTTTGTTTTTTTTTTAAATTTTAATTTTTTTTTATTTTTTCTTTTTTTTAATATATTTTGATTAAAAGAAAAGAAGTTATAAATTAATATGTAATCATTTATTTAATTATATAAATAAACTATATTTATTTAATTAAAATATATTTATTTAATTATTGATACAAATAAAATAAATATATCTATATATTAATTTTCTTCACTATTTTCTAAAATTCCTATATATAAATTATCATATAAAGAAGGATTATTAATTGAATAAGGGGATAAAATTGGAATTGGATTTTTATTAGTTTTACATTCAAGTAATATATCTTTATTCATATTTTCTAATTTTATTTCATTAGATAAATCTGATTTATAAATTTTACTTTTATCAAGTAATATAACTTCATCTAAATAACCTTCAGGATATTTTTCAGGAAAAATCAATATTAAAAAAATAAATAAAAAGACAGCATCATATATAAATGTAGTAGTTGAAAATAAATTTTCACAAACTAAAATTTGCAAATTTTTTTCAAAATAAAACTGTTTAATATAAAAAACTAATGCAATACCTAATATAATTCTTAAAAAAGAATAAATTAATGTGAATAATATATAACTTTTTAATTTGTGAATTTTATAATTATAACCAACAATATTTATAATATTATTATGATATACATAAATTTGTTCTTTTAATTTTTTTAATAAATGATTTCCTGTTTTTAAAGCAAAAAAAATTAAAACTATATACTCTATATAAATTTTAACTTCTCTTAAAAAAATAACAAAAAAAGACATATTAAGTAAAAAAAGAATTAAAAAACAATATTCAGAAATAATTTCAAATAAAAAAATAATACAATAATAAGCATTAAATAATAAAATAATTTCAGATTTAAAAGTAAGACTCATAAAACCAGAAAGTAAAAGATATAATAAACTAAAAAAAATAGCTTTATAACTGCAGTAAAAAAAATAAGAAATAAAAGGCATAATAGGAGCAGATAAAGATAATATTTGCATTATTCCTAATTTTAAAAAATAAGAAGGTAAATTAAAAGTTAGTAAATGAATTGGTAAAAAATACATTATTCTATTATTTTTTTTTGAACATGATATTGTCATTCTTAATATAAAATATATTATTATTAATGAAACACAAAATATTAATATTGTTATTATTTTAATTGGACTTTCTGAGAAATCAAATAATTCTTTTATTAATTCTGTTATATAATCTAATTTTTCCATATTTTTTTATTTATTTTCAAAGAAATATTACATCATCTTTTTTTAAATAAATTTTTTATAAATAAATTAAAAAACTGAATAAAAATAATATATTATATATTTTTATTTTTTAAACGATTTAATAAAGAAATAATATTATTATTCTTTTAATTTGTAATTAAGTTAATAATTGTAAATATATTTAAATTTTATTTTTCATGAATATAAATTTTTAATAAGCTTAAAAAACTTCTTCAATTAAATTTTATTCTTATATAATTTTTAAGTATAATTTTCAATTTTTATTATAAATTTTATTCATTAATTTTTTTTCTTTTTTGATGTGATTTCCATTTTTTTTTATATAAATTAAATTTTTAACGTAATTAATAGATTAATGGGAGCAGAAAAATCAAAACAACAATATAACTTAGAACAAAATCCACAATTAGTAAATATAATATCTTCTTATTTAGAAATCAAAAAACCAGATGATAAAATTAATAAATTACTGAAAAAAGGAATTAAAAATAAAATAAAAAAATCAAATTTTAAAAAAAATTTTTTATCAAATGATAATGGATTTAAAAATTCTGTTTCACTATTAGATTTAATATATTTAAATGTAACAAATACATATTTAAAAGAAAAAGAAAATATAACTTTATATCAAAGTATTTTTAATTATGATATAATTGAATTTCAGAATAACAAAAAGGAATATGATGAAAACAATGCAAAAATTGCAAATATAATAAAAAATATCATTACTAATAATAATGAAACAAAAAATGAAAATATTAAAGAAATAAAAAATTTAGAACTAAGTGGAATATCAAATAATTTAATTATGGAAAAAAATAATTGTAATTTATTAAACAATAACCTTAGTACAGAAATATCAAATAGATCATCTGAAAAATTAATTAATGAAAAAAATAAAGATGAAATAAATATTTCTTTATCAGATAAAAAAGAGAATAATAAACAAAATACAAATAAGGGATTAAGAGGACCAAACAATAAAAAAATAAAAAATAATTTTTCAGAAAGTAATAATGAAGAAGAAAATAATAGTGTAAGAAATAATGAAGAAAATAATAGTATAAGAAATAATGAAGAAAATAATAGTATAAGAAATAATGAAGAAAATAATAGTGTAAGAAATAATGAAGAAAATAATTTAGGAAATGTAAATAATATAAATCATATGCAAGATTCCAATTTGTCAACTAATGATACATTGGAGAAAAATGGAGAATATGTTAATAATGAAAATAATTCTCCTAATTCTAATATTGTTAATAAAGAAAAAAATAGGAAAAATGCTAAAAGAAAGCCTAAAGCAAATATTATAATTAATTTAAAAGATTTCATTAAATATGATGTTTATGAAAAAAATATTATTAAATTAGAAACAAAAAGTAAAAGCCCTTCTCCAAAAATAAAAAATAATTTTAATCAAAATAAAAATAATAATGAAAAAAAGGATTTTATGCACTTAATCGATAAATATACTCAACCTAATAAATGTGCAAAAGATTTAATACATAATAAATTTTATAAAAAGAAAAAATAAAAAAAATGAGTCAAAAAAAATTCTATTGGTTTATTTTTAGATTTAATAAATTCAATAAATAACTTTTAATAAACTTTAATTAAGAATTTATTTGTTTAATAATTATACGAGTTTTCTTATCTCTTTAATTAATTTATATTATTAGAATAAAAAAAATAATATAAAAAAATAAGGTCTAATAATTATAAAACCTAAAAAATCAAAAACTAAATTTCTATTTAAAATCACTTATTCATATATTACTTATTTGTCATATTAGATTATTAATACTTTGAAGTTTTAATATTATAAAAAAATAGAATTATATTTTTTTTTAATAATTTATATATTTTTTACGAAAATCAATTAATTAATGAATTTAATTAATCTAAATATCATATATTTTAAAATTATAAATTATAGTCTTTATCAATGATTATTATTTCTATAGATATTATTATTATTATTTGTATTAATAGGAGTTTCCATAATTAAATTATTAAAAGTATAATCACTATAATTAGGATTTTGGACATTAACATTTAATAATTTAATTTGATTTCTTTCATTAATACGTTCATTTACATTTTGAATATTTAAATTATTAACATTATTTACATATTTTTCATTATTATTTATTTTTTTATAATAATTTCCATATTTAGGTTTAATTTGTTTAACTTGAGATAAATCAATAGTATTTTTTAAATCAAAACTATCATTTAATCTTTTATTATTCTTTTCATATATATTATTATTATATTTTTGATTATTATTATTTATTGATGAAACTTTAATCATTTCTTTCAGTGAATTATTCTCTTTTAATAAAACTTCTATTTTATTTTCAAGGAAATTAATATACTTTTTTTGTTGAATTTTTTGATATTTCAAAGCTTTCATCATTTTTTTTATTTCTTTTTCAGGATCTAAGAAAAGAAAACTTATTTTTTTTGCTTGGTTTGGATTTTTTAAATTTAAAGATTTATTCTGTTCAATTTGATTTTTGCAATTAGGACAAAATGGATTTTTTATTTTCAAAATTTGATTATAACAATAATCACAAAATAAACATCCACAAGAAACCATATAAACTCCTATTTGTTCTATATTGATTTTAATAATTTAAAACTTACGATAACATAAATTACATTTTTGTATTGATGTCATTTTTTTATTTTTCACTTTAAAAATTTAAATTTAATTTAATATAATTATTCTTTTTTATAAATATTTAATGTAATTTATTTACAATCAAAATAAAAACCAAAAAAATATATTAATTTAATATTTTATATTTTCATCATTATCATTATTAAAAGAAGAATTATTAAAATTATAATTATTTAAATTGAAAGAAATATTATTAGTATTTAAAGGAATAATAACATTAATATTATGTTCATGTAAAATAGAGTTTCTTTTAATATCTTTTAACTCAGTAGAAATATTACTTCTATCATCATTCATAGAATTAATAAATGAATTATTATATTTTCCTTCACTAATCATATCTAATTGATTTGAATTTGAATGTGATTCAAAATATCTTTCTGAACTTTTTAACTGAGGTTCAACACATAAAAATAAATTCGCTGAAGTACCAAAAATTTTACTATATATTATATCCATTATTTGTTCATATTTACTCTTATTTAATTTATTATCTTGACATTTATTAAAATTATTTTTTATATCTTTTTCAAATTGTATTATTAATTCTTCATTATATTCTTTTGAAAATAAATTATTTATATCTATTTCATTTAATATATTAGAATAATTTTCATCTAAATTCTTTACTTCTTTTGTAATATTATTATGTATTAAATTAAGTGAAATTGGTAATTTATAAGTTTTTATTGTTTCAAATAAAATAAATAATATAATATAATATGAAAGATATGGTATAAAAGAAAAATGAGAAATATCAGTTTTAATTAAATCTTTATAATATAAAGATAAATTTTTATAAATTAAATAAGAAGTATTAGGAGTTGAAATACATTGAACTTTTACATAATAAATTAAAGTTTTTATTAATGAAGAAATGAAAGGAATATAATTTAAAGAATTTTCAGATAAAATTTCTAATTTATATAAATAAAAATTTATATGGGATATATGAACTTTTTTATAAGTTAAATCTTGAAATTCTGGATAATTAAAATTTGAATTTAAAAATAAAAGAAATGATATATAAAAGTTTAAATATTCTTTAACTAATTCTATATTTTTTTCAAAATCATAATTTATAATTTCAAAATTTGTAATAAGAATTGAAAAAAAATCACTATTTAAAGAAAGCTTTTCATTTAAATAATTGCTTTGTAATGAAAATAATATATTTTTATCTGAATATTTTTCAAGAAAACTTGATAAAACTTTTAAAGTTTTTATTTTAATATTTTCATTTTCTTCTTTATAAATAATAGAAATATTCATAAATAAAGGAAGAATTAATTCAAAATTTGAATTATATTTTTTTCTAGCAAGTAAATCATTTAATTTAATAAAAAAAAAGCTTTTAAAATTCTCTGTTTTTATTTCTTCAATAAAAATTTTAGCAAATAATTTCATTGCTTTATCATGTAAACTTTCATCACTTAAAATCAATAAATAATAGCTAATAATAATATCATAAAAATAAAAATAATTATTATTTAAATCTTTTAAAACTCTTCCACAAAGATATTCAATAATAGAAAAAATAACAATTTTACTTTCTTCTTTTTTTTTCTTACAATATTTTAAAATATATAAAAAAAAAATTTCCTTAAATTTATTCTGTTCACTTTCTTTATTAAGAGTTTGTTTTAAGTTAACATCTAATTCTTTTAAAATTTCTTTTCCATTTGAAACATCAGTAATTAAAATTCTTAAAAAATAAAACAAACATTTACTTAATTTTCTAAAATCATTATATTTATTATTATTATTTAATAAAGAATAAACATTTGATTCATTATCTAAATTTAAAGTTGTCATATTTGCTAAAGAATGAGTATTTTCAAAAGGTAAAATATCAGCATTTAATTTTTTAATATTTTCATAATTTTCAATAACAAAAGGAAATATTTCTATATAAACATTATTAAAATAAATTAAAATTTGATGTTTATTTTCTTCGGTTAATATAAGATTTTTTTCTATATATTCATTTTTAAATATTTTACCTAAACAAAATAAATTTATTTTTAAAAAAGGATACATTTCATTATATAATATAATATTTGGTTCATTAACAGTATTATTTATTTTATTTAAATATGAATTTTCAATATGTAAATAAAGATTAATATCTTTTGTATCTTTAAATAAAATATTAAACATATGTGCAAAATAATATATAATAACTTTTAAATTTAATTTATTTTTATATGGATAATTTAAAGTTAATACTGAAATTTCTAATAAAATTTGCTGTAAATCATTATTCTTTGATAAACTTTCATTTAATTTTATAAATTCTTTTAAATTTAATGTTAATATTAAACAATTAAATAATGATTTTTTTGTGAAAATATTTTCTTTTTCATTTAATTTATTTTGTTTTTTTAATTCATTAATAAATTTAGTTCTTACTCTTTGTTTCTTTTCTAAAATTGGAAAATTATTTTTTCCTAATCTTTTCATTTTTTCTAAATTTTCATAATATTTTTCAATAGTGAATTGAAATTTTTCAGTTTTATCTAAATTAATAAATTATAAATTTACATATTTGATGAAAAAATTCATATATTTGTTGATATTTAGGAGTCTTTGGACTACAACAAGCACATCCCATTTTTTTTTAAGGAAATTTATATAATTGTTAAATTAAATTAAATAAATATAATATTTTTTTTATAAAACTTTTTAAAAATTAATTGTTAAAATTATTATATAATTGTTGATTAGGTGTTATTTTCATTGGGAAATTATTTTGATTAAAAGCAAAAGTGTTATTATTGTTTTGAATAAATTGATTGTTTTGATTTTGTTTATTTGAACTTTTTAAAAATTCATTAAATTTAAAATCAGTTTGATTTCCTCTTCCTTCGCCTTGTTTATAAGTTTTCATTAAATTGTTTATGTCGAATAAATTTGTATTTTTCATTAATTCTTCTTTTAATTGTTTTCCTTTGTTAATTTCATTATCATCTTCAATTTTTCCCATATTCATATTTAAATTTACTTGGGGTGTTAAAACTGGTGCTGCGCTTATTCTTGAATTGTCTTTTATTTCGTTTGAGTTGTTTTGATTTGATATTATATTGTTGTTATTTATTATATTGTTTTGTTGAATTGTTGTGTTTTCTGGGTTGTTGTTGATTGAATTTTCTTTAATATTGTTTTGAGGGAAATTATTTGGATTGTTCATATTCATATTAATATTTGAGGTATTTGTTATAGTATTTTGCATCATATTATTATTATTCTGCATCATATTATTATTATTTTGCATCATATTATTATTTTGCATCATATTATTATTATTTTGCATCATATTATTATTATTTTGCATCATATTATTATTTTGATTCATATTATTATTTTGCATCATATTATTATTTTGATTCATATTATTATTTTGATTCATATTATTATTATTTTGCATCATATTATTGTTATTTTG
>JAEEGL010931555.1_pt1 | contig 11918 bp, 10 predicted proteins | sample 9134231 | NCBI WGS metagenome assembly JAEEGL01 (sample SAMN16246548, study PRJNA631951) | gut metagenome | biome: gut microbiome; feature: rumen; material: fiber-attached | host: Bos | place: Iran: Karaj | collected 2018-10 | reverse complement strand
TATATACGACATAATACGTATGCTGGTATCTGTCCAGAAGCCAGAGTAAAGGCTGAACCATTTTCATCATCATTTCCGAGTTTTCCATGTTGAAAGAGCAGATGACCTTCTCCTGGCCCCTGCACTGGTTCTTAAACGGCAGTTCCTCCACAAACCATGAGTCTATCTCTTTGAACAGTCCCACGTCTTCCTCGTCCATCACGCCGTTCGTCACCAGCTGGTTCAGCATGCTGAAAATTCCCTTGCCTGCTCTGGTATTGGCCGCGAGTTCTTTTCCCTGGATCCTGCAGTATTTGAATTTCATCCTGTCCTCCTTCGAATCCGCGTCCTCTGCCTTTCGGGAAATCCCTGCTTTGCTTATGCGCCAAGCAGCGATCCGACAAGGATGCCCAGCCAGGTTCCGATCACATATCCGAAGGTGCCCACCAGCATGCAGGGGCCGATCAGCTTCGCCCAGCCCTGGGAAATCGCCATGCCCGCCGCGGTGGTGGGTCCGCCGATATTCGCGTTGGACGCGAGAATGATGTCCTCCAGGTCGAACTTCAGCAGCTTTCCGCCCACGAAACAGAACGCCATGTTGATGAGCACAATGATCATGCAGAACAGCAGCAGGATCGGGGCGTTCCGGATCAGTACGCCGATGGACGCGGGAACGCCGATGACGAAGAAGAACAGATAGATCAGCCATGTGCCGAGCTCCTGCGCCCCGTGCATCTCTTCCGCCTGCCGATGGAAGAAGGTGGCAAAGATCACGGAGAAATTGGTAATCCAGACATACTGGCTGCCGAAGAAGGTGTTCAGCATCTGGCCGAACCAGTTGTCCTTCGGGATCAGCCCGGCAAAGAAACCGCCGATCAGCCTGGAAAGGAACACGATGACCGCCGCATAGGCCAGGTCGACGGCGATATCCTTCAGGGACACATTCTTCCGGGTCCAGTACTGCCTGGCCAGCGTTTCCGTATCGCCTTTCCCTTTGGACGCTACTTCGTCAATATGCGGATGGGAATAGTTCTTCCTGAAAAACGCGCTTCCGGCAATTCCGAGCAGCACCAGGAAGTACAGCGCCATGTTCAGGTTGTCCGCCACGGTGGTGGCGGAGATCAGGCTGCTGTCCACATGGAAAGCGTCCGCGATCGCTGTGAAATTCACACCGCCGCCGATATAGGATCCGGTCATCATTGCCGCCGCGCCGGGCAGGCCTTTCACCGTGCCGCCCAGCAGCAGCGTAGCGAGTACCGTTCCGGCCACCGTACCGGCCGCGCCGATCAGGAAGATCAGCAGGAACCGGCCGGTTTCCTTCCAGATCTTCCGGATGTTGGTCTGCAGGAGCAGCAGCGGAATCGCCAGCGGAACCGCGTAGCCCCAGATAATGTCATCATAAAGGTGGGAGGCTGCCGGAATCACGCGTGTGTTTACGAGGACAACCGCGATGATCAGCGTGATAATCGCCCCGGATATTTTGGAAGCCCACTTGTATTTCTGCTCCAGCCAGATCGCCAGCGCAGTGGCCGCGCAAAGCACTGCCAGCAATGCCCAATGGTTGTCGCTGCCAATCAGCGTAGAATCGGATTCCTGAGGCGCTTCCGCTTCCGCTGTTGTGATATAGCGATAAATATACTGCCCGGCCAGCTCATCCAGTCTGCCGGTTTCCTTTTCTTCAGCCAGGAATCCGTTCACATACTCCAGCAGGTCCTCTGATCCCTTCGGCAAGAGCACGCCCAGCTGCCCGTTTGTAAAAGGCTCGTAGATCAGCGGCGCGGCAAGTCGACTGTCCTGTCCCACATAGTATCCGGCCTCCATGACCTCCGTGATCATGACGTCCGCTTCCCCGGAAGCGATAAGCCCCGGGATCTCCTGGTTGACGTCATGAATGATCAGGACAGCGTCCGGCAGGTTTTCCCGGGCAAACTTCTCGTTCAGTCCTCCCGGATTCTCCATCACCCGGACCTCAGGCCGGTTGACGGCTTCCAGGGACGTATACTGATCCGCGTCCTCCGCGCGGCACAGGACGGTTTTCCCGTTCTGAAGGTATCCGTCGGACATCAGGGCCTGTTCTTTCCGGGCGTCTGTAATGGTGATTCCGCAGATGGCCAGGTCAAATTTCCCCGCCAGCGTATCTTCCATCAGCGTCGGCCAGGAAGTCGGCACATATTCGATCCCCACCCCCAGGGCGGATGCCAGGTCTTCCGCCAGTTCGGTGTCAAATCCCCAGTAGGTTCCGGTTTCCGTATCCAGGAAAGACATGGGCTTATAGTCGCCCGCGGTTCCGACCCGGAGCACTCCCGCCTCACGGATCCGGGCCAACGCCTGCGCCTCCGGAACCCTCTTCAGGGCCGGAAGCTCATGGATAGCATAGGTTTCATAATAGATTTCGAAGGCGGTTTCCATGTCTCCGGAAAGTTCGATCAGGGCTCCTGCCTGGAACATCGTGGAAAGCGTGCCGGAAGGCGCGTGCCAGGCGGCATTCGCGGCGACACGGAAATGCTCCTGCCCTTCTTCCCCTGCCCGCAGAATGGCTTCCGCACCGAAAAGCAGCGTACCCGTAGCGATATGGTAATCGCTGGAGATGATTGCCAGCTGACTGACCTGGGGATAGCGTTCCTCCAGGATGTCCAAAGTAAAGATCGCGTTCTGGGCGGTCGTCAGCGATTGATTCTCGACGATTACCCTCTCCGGCGCAATCCCGTTGTCAATAAGCCAGTCCGCCATCCGGCCCGCTTCTGTCGCCGCGGGATCATCCGCCGCGGTGCCTCCGCCGGTGCAGACGATCCACGCGTCAGGATACTTTTCGGCGCTGGCAAGCGCCACGCGCAGCCGTTCCACCAGTTCTTCCCGCATACTGCCGTCCGGATTCAGCTGAAAGCCCAGTACAACCAGGCAGAGTTCATCCGTTTCCGGGAGGCCGTCGGGCAGCACGTCCTGCGTAATTACGAGCTCTGTCTGTACCGACCGCCACAGGTCCATAATGCGCGTCCACCTGGCTGCCGCTGCCGGATCAAGGGATTCCAGCTCCCGGAGCAGCCCGTCGATCTGCGGGTCGGCTTCACTGCCGTAGGAGCCGTAGAAAGTCACCGCTTCTTCAATAACGTCCCGGCAGGTCCGGGAAGCAGCGACCGGCCCTGTCTCCGAAATTCCCGTTCCGACAGAAAAACAGACCAAGCAGACAGCCAGGAAAAGCGCGGCTGCACCTGAAAGTTTACGCATATTGAACCACCTTCCTGATTGTTATTACGGTTTGGTACCCGGGCAGACCGTTCTGATCATTATCGGAAACCGCAGCGCGGGAATCAGTCCAGGTCCCGCGATTTGTTTCCGTGGCCTTTCCGGACCATAAATGCCCTGGCCGCGTTGATCCCGATCTTCCACGGCAGCGGCCGGAGCGCCCGGTCCGCTTCCTTCAGCTTTTCGCGGATCGGGATGGCCTGGGGGCAATGGCTTTCGCACTTCCCGCACCCGGCGCACTGCGTCGCGAACGCGGGCTTCCGGGTCAGTCCCACGGTCTGCGCGAACTGATAGCGGCCGTCCCGTTTTCCTTCGGTATACATCGCGTTGTAGCAGCGGAAAATGCCGGGGATATCCACGCCTTTCGGGCATGGCATGCAGTAGCGGCATCCGGTGCATCCCACCTTCTCCCCGCTGCGGATCAGCCCTTTCACTTTCTCAATCAGCGCCCGGTCCTCCCCGGTCAGTTCCCCGGGCCGGGCCGAGTCAGCCGTGGCAACGTTTTCGGCAACCATCTCCAGGGAATTCATGCCGGACAGTACGACGGTCACTTCCGGCTGGTCGTACAGCCACCGGAAGGCCCAGGCCGCGGGCGTCCAGCCCCTCCCGTTTTCCGCGATCAGCGCCTTCGCTTCCGGCGGAAGCATGTTGACAAGCTTTCCGCCCCGCAGCGGTTCCATGATGATCACGGGAATCCCCCTGGCGGCCGCGGCTTTCAGCCCGGTCACGCCGGCCTGCGCGTGCTCATCCAGGTAATTATACTGGATCTGGCAGAAATCCCAGTCGTAATCCTCCAGGATTTTCAGGAAATTCTCTGAGTTTCCGTGGTAGGAGAATCCGATATTCCGGATCACGCTGTCCTTCTTTTTCCTTTCGATCCAGTCCGTGTTCCCCGTTTCCTTCAGCCGGGTCCACTGGGCCGGATCCGTCAGCATATGCATCAGGTAATAATCGACATAATCCGTCTGCAGCCGGTCCAGTTCCTCCCGGAACGTCTTTTCGGCGCCGGCCAGGTTCCGGACCATGTACTGGGGCAGCTTGGTGGCGACGTTCACCTTTTCCCGGATCCCGTTCCGCTTCAGGACGGTCCCCAGGAGCGCTTCGCTGCCCGGGTATATGTACGCGGTATCAAAGTAGTTCACGCCTGCCCGGTAGGCAGCCATGATTTCCGTTTCCGCCTTGTCCGTGTCGATCGCGTTCCCTTTCCTGGTGAAACGCATGCACCCGAATCCGAGGACGGACAGTTCCCTGCCGGACCGGTCCTTCCTGTACTGCATTCCCAACCCTCCCCGGTTTGACTCCTGCCCTCCGCCTTCCGGAAATCAAAAACCCGGGGTCCTCTGGGGCACAGGGAACTCCGGGATATCGCGCCTTTTTCCCTCCGGTTACCGGTGGTTCTGGATTTCATTCCGTTCCAGGCGGATATTGTTGATCAGCTCGCTCATTTTCCGGTCCGTCTCCGCCAGGAGCGAATCGATATAGTCCAGCGTGTTCTTGTGCAGGTTGGCGGCTTCCTGGCGGGCATTCTCCCGCAGTTCGTCGCTTTCCACCCGCGCACGCCGTACGATGTTTTCCTCGCTGACCAGCTCGTCCGCCTTCTTGCCGGCGTCGTCGATGATCCGGCCGGCTTCCTTCTTGGCGTTCTCAACGCACGCGTTCGCTTCCGCGGCGGCGCGTTCCATCATGGCGTTGGCGTCGCGCGTCGCCTGGTCGATCATCTGATGCGCTTTCTGGTTTGCCTCGTTGACCGTATCCTGCGCCTGCGTCTGGGCGGCGGACAGGATTTCAACGCGTTTCTGTTCCGTTTCCGTCCGGATGGTCTCCTCGTTTTTCACGATCTCCGCGGCCTTGACCACCGTTTCCGGAAGATTGTCCCGCAGGTATTCCAGCTGGGCGGTCATCACGTTCCGGTTGACCACGCAGGTTTCGCTGTTCATCAGTGTCTTCCGGGCGTTTTTCAGTTCCTCCTGCAATACGCTGACTGCTTTCATGCAGAGTTCCGCGCTGTTGATATCTCCCGCCATGACGATCTTCCTCCCCGTTTATTCCTGTTTCACTGGTCACTGTCCACTGATCACTGATCACTTATTCTTCAGGTACCGGTCGATATCCTCCCGGATCACCGCCGGAACCAGAAAACCGTAGTCTCCGCCGAACGCCGCGATCTCCCGCACCGCGGAAGACGCCACCTGGCTCATCCCGTCCGACGCCGGAATCAGGATGGTCTCCATGCCCGGGCAGAGCATCCTGTTGACCGCCGCGGCCGAGGCTTCCTGCTCGTATTCCGCCGCGCTGCGCACGCCGCGGATAACCGCCGTGTGCTTTTTCTGCTTCCGGATATAGTCTGCCAGCAGGCCCTTCCAGAGATCCACTTTCACATTCGGGAGTTCCGCGCAGGCCTTCTCCAGCATCCGGACGCGCTCCTCACACGGGATCGCGCCCGCTTTGGCAATATTCACCATCACGGTCACCGTCACCCGGTCAAACATCCCGGCTGCCCGGCGGATCATGTCGATATGCCCGTTCGTGGGCGGATCAAATGATCCCGGAAATACGCAGTATGTCATGGTTTCTCCTCCGTATCCGCGCCGGTCCTGATCCTGAAAAAGGATACGGCGCAGTATCCCCACCGCCGCTCATCGGTCCGTTCGAAGGCCTCTCCGGTATCGGGCTCCGTTTTTCCCTCATGCTCAAGGACAACCAGCCCGTCGTCCGCGACGAGCTTTTTCATCTCCAGGAACACGTCCCGCAGGTCGGTCATCCGGTAGGGCGGATCCAGAAAGACCAGGTCAAACCGGCAGCCTCTTTTCTCCAGCTCCGCGGCGGCTTTCCGCCAGTCGCACAGGAGGATCTCGGCCCGATCGCCGAATCCGAGCGTTTCCACGTTCTTTCTCTGGATCCGGTTCGCGTTTCTGTCAATGTCCACCAGGACAGCCCGATCCGCCCCCCGGCTGAGCGCCTCAAGGCTCAGCGCGCCGCTGCCCGCGAACAGGTCCAGCACCCGGCTTCCCCGGGTTTTCATCTGCAGAATATTAAACAGGTTTTCCCGCACCCTGTCAAGCGTAGGACGGGTGTTCGTTCCTTCCGGTGCTTCAATCCGCCGCCCCCGCGCGGTTCCCGCGATGATCCGCATGGCGTTCTCCCGTTCAGTTCAGCTGTTCCGGCTGTTTGGGCGCGGCCGCCGCTTTCCTGGCGCGCCGTTCCCGGTTCTCCCGGCGCTTCCGCTTTTTCCTGTTCTCCTCGATCTCCGTATGGATCTTTGTCCGTATGCGTTTTCCGTTCAGGTAGCCTGTACCGTACGCGATCGTCGGCAGCAGGAGGAGAAGCGGGCTGAGCCGCTCGACCGTCAGGAGCGCGTCCCGGTTGGCGCTTCCGGCCATGCTGACAAACGGCATGATGAAGATCCGCACAAAGAGCCGGATCACGTCGATCGCCGTCATCCCCGCCGGCTGGGTATAGGCGACCAGCGGATCCCCGATTTCGCTGCGGTTGATCATCGAAGCCATCCAGTCCGGCAGCGTTCCGATGGACGTGGTTCCGCGTTCCGTGGTGAACGCCAGGATGACGGCGGGAATCAGCATCGGAAGGGTCCCGAGGAAAGCGTTCAGGTAGCCTTTCAGGGGATGGAAGCAAAGGCGCTTCTCCCCCGGTGAGACCTCCTGCCCTTTTTCCTGCCGCTGGTAGAGGATTTCGCCCCGCGCGACGGCGTCCGCGCCCGGATTCGATCCCTTGTTGAACAGAATGACCAGGACCAGGGCGACAATCACCAGGTTGATGCCGATCCGCAGCACCGTCTCGCCGAAACTGGTCAGCGAGCAGACGATGAACGTCATAAAAACGATCAGCAGCATGATGCCGAAGAACTTGAACGCGTTTTTGACAGTATTCTCATCCGTCGGGCTTCCGGTCAGGAAAGGTTTGGTGACAACCTCCACCGGTGCCTTTTTCTTTTTTTCGCTCATCGTATCATTCCTTTCCGTCCGGTTTGCCGGCCACCCTGAAATATCCGTTCCACCCGGCTCCCGACGCTCAGGAGGATCTCCTAGCTGCTCGTCCCGCTCCATCTGGCCAGGTCCTCGGCAGTGATCCGCTCATTGCCGCTCTCGCCGATCAGGATCACTTCATCTTCCGGCCGGACGTCGTCCAGGCCTGTCACGTCCGCCATCATCTGGTCCATGCAGATCCGTCCGAGGATCGGTACGCGTTTCCCGTGGATCAGGACTTCCGCCTGTCCGCTGGCCCGCCGGTGATATCCGTCCGCGTACCCGCATGTGACCGTCGCGACTTTCGTCGGCTTCTCCGTACGGAACGTCCTCCCGTAGCTGATGTATTCCCCCGCGGGCAGTTCCTTGACGTAACTGACCTTTGCGGTCCAGCGCATGCACATCTTCAGGTTCATGCCGGTTTCCACCGGGGGGTATCCGTACAGGCTGATCCCCGCGCGGACCATGTCCAGCGCCATATCCGGCCGCCGGTGGATGGCCGCGGAGTTCGCGCAGTGGCGGATCAGGCCGGCCGGCAGCCCTTCTGTCAGCTCCAGGAATTTCCGGAACTGCCCTTCCGTATACGCCATTCCGTCTTCCCCGTCGTCCGCGTCGCTCAGATGCGTAAATACGCCGGTCAGCTTCACGCCCTCCGCGCTTTCCAGCGCTTCCAGGACCGCGTTGCGTTCTTCCGCGTTCCGCACTCCGATCCGGCCCATGCCGGTATCGATCTTTAAATGGACTTCGGTCTGTTTTCCCGTTTCTTCCGCCGCCCGCTGGCATAACCGGACCATATCCGGGGAACATACCGTCTGAATCAGTCCCTGCGCCGCGCCTTCCGCCACGTCCGCCGCCAGTACCGCGCCGAGTACCAGAATCGGCGCGTCAATTCCCTGCCTGCGCAGCGCGGTGCCTTCCGCCACAGACGCGACCGCGAGCATGTCCGCCCCGCCGGCGATCGCCGCCCGGCTGGCTTCCGCCGCCCCGTGTCCGTAGCCGTCAGCCTTCACCACGGCGAGGAGTTTCGCGGCCGGCGGTACGGCGGAACGGATCTGCGCCATGTTGTCCTTCAGCGCGTCCAGGTCGATGACCCGTCTGTTTCTGGGCGTCATTTCCCGTTCCTCCGTTCCGTTTCGTGGCGATGGATCTGGTCGTTCAGCAGGTTGATATCGCCGCATCCCATGGTCAGCACAAGATCCCCGCTCTGCCAGTGGGCGCGCAGGTACGCTTCCGTATCGTCAAAGCCCGGCGTCCAGACCGCGTCGATTCCGTGCGCTTTCATGCCCTCCACGAGCATTCCGCTGTTCAGGTCTCCCGGGTCCTTCTCCCGCGCGGCGCAGATATCCGTCACCAGCGTATGGTCGGCTGCCTTTGTGCAGTCCAGATACTGGTCAAAGAGCGTCCTCACCCGGCTGAACGTATGCGGCTGCATCACAGCCCAGAGGTTGCCTTTGCACCGTTTCCGGGCGATGGACAGGGCGCTGCGCATCTCCGCCGGGTTATGGCCGTAGTCGTGGAAAATCTCGACGCCGTCGATCTCGTCGGTCTTTTCGAACCGCCGGTGCGCGCCGGTAAACTTTGCCAGGATCGCCGCGGCCTCCTCCGCGCCGACGCCCAGCGCGTCGGCCGCCGCCAGCGCCGCCAGGGCGTTCATCCGGTTGAAATCCCCGGGTACTCCCATCTTCATCCGCGCGGCGGGACAGCCCTCATGCATCAGGGTGAATGACGCGTATCCCCGGTCATCCTCTTCCACGTCCGCCGGATACCAGTCGTTCACTTCACTGAATCCGAAGAATACTTTCCGGCATTTCAGCTTCTCCATCTGCCGGCGGACGCGTACGTCGTCGCCGTTCCCGATGGCGATTCCATCCTCCGGCAGGAGACTGAGGAACTGTCCGAAGGTTTCCTCGATTTCGTCGATATTCTTATAGCAGTCCAGGTGGTCCGCGTCGATATTCAGAACCACGGCCACCGTCGGGCTCAGCCGGAGGAAACTCCGGTTGAATTCGCACGCCTCCGCCACGAAGATATCCCCGTGGCCGACCCGTACGCTTCCGCCGATCGCGTCCAGCCGTCCGCCGATATGAATTCCCGGATCCTTGCCGGCTTCCAGCAGGATCTGGCTCAGCATGGAGGTCACGGTCGTCTTTCCGTGCGCCCCGCATATGCCCACAGCCCGGGAGTAGCCTTCCATCAGCTGGCCCAGCAGGTATGCCCGTTCGATACTCGGGATTCCGAGCCGGTCCGCTTCCGCCCGTTCCGGATTCTCCGGGGGAATCGCCGCGGAATATACGACCAGGTCCGCCCCGTGGACGTTTTCCGCCCGGTGGCCGATCATCACCCGGCCGCCTTTTTCACGCACGTGGTGAATCAGGTATCCTTCATCCCGGTCGCTGCCGGTCACCTGGTATCCGCGGTCGATCAGCATTTCCGCCAGTCCGCTCATGCTGCTGCCGCCGATCCCGATCATATGGATCCGTCCGCCGGCGTAATCCCTGATATGAGCCGTATTCATACCGTCACTTCCTATAACCCGCAAAATGTCCACCGGGGAGATTGCACCTTTTCGAATGACCTCACCGCAGACGAGACTTCCGATACTGTCGGTCGTCAGATGTTCGTCCGCCGGGCTGACGCTTCCTTCCCTCGCTGACTGCAAACTACCAACTGACAACTGCCAGCTGCGCGCTCCGTGCGCACTGTCCATTGACTACTGTCCACTAATCACTGTCCACTAATCACTGATCACTATCCTGGGATTCTCCCGGCTCGGGCGGTACATCACAAACCGCCGGCCGATCTGCTGGATGGGTTCGGCTCCCAGCCGCGCGCACAGTTCTGTCAGGGCTTCCCGCGCGGTGATCGGCGCTCCCTGCTGGACGCAGCCCTTGATCAGTTCCCGCGCCTCCAGCGCGTCGTACGCTTCCTTCACCGTATGGTCCGTGATCCCGTCCTTGCCGATGTACAGGATCGTATCGATCGTGTTTGCCATGCCGCGCAGCATCGCGCGCTGTTTACCGGTCATTGAGCTGACACCTCCGTATTGTTCCGCCCGTATTTATTCCACAAAGTCGAATTCCATCCTGGCAATCCGCACGGTTGCCCCTTCTCCGGCGCCTTCTTCCCGGAGCGCGTCGATGATGCCCAGCCGCCGCAGCGTCCGGTGGAACCAGTTCAGGCTCTCCAGGTCGTCAAAGTTCACGCTGTCGATCAGCCGTTCCATGCCGGGTCCTTCCACCACGTACACTTCGCCGTCTTTTGTGATTTCAAACTCGTCGGAAGGCTTCGTCTCCTCCGGCTCCTCTTCCTCGGCGTAGTGCAGGATCGGCGGCAGCGTCTCCAGCATCCGCGCCGTTTCATCCAGCAGCGGATCAAACCCTTCCCGGGTCACCGCGCACACCGGGAATACCGGGCATCCCATGCCCTCGGCCAGCGTACGCATGCGTTTCAGGTTCTCCTCAGCGCCCGGCAGGTCCGTCTTGTTGCACACGATAATCTGCGGCAGTTCGCCGAGGGTGCCGTAATTGTCCAGCTCCGTATTGATCCGGTCGAGATCGTCGATCGGATCCCTTCCTTCGCTGCCTGAAATATCCACCACGTGCAGCAGCAGCCGGGTCCGTTCCACATGGCGCAGGAAGTCATGCCCGAGTCCCGCGCCTTCCGCCGCGCCTTCGATCAGCCCGGGAATATCCGCCAGCACGATATCCTTGCCGTACCTCCGGACAATGCCCAGGTTCGGCGTCAGCGTCGTAAAGTGGTAATTCCCGACCTTCGGCTTCGCGCTGGTCACCGCGCTCAGGATGGAGCTTTTTCCGACGTTGGGATATCCGACCAGGCCGACGTCCGCGATGGTCTTCAGTTCCAGTTTCAGCGTCCGGACCTCGGTTTTGATGCCCGGCCGGGCGAAATTCGGCGCCTGGCGGGTCGCCGTGGCGAAATGCTGGTTGCCCCAGCCGCCCTTGCCGCCTTTCAGCAGCGTCCGCGTTTCCCCGGGCTGGTCCATATCCGCCATCACCCTGCCGGTTTCCGCATCCCGGATCACCGTACCCACCGGAACCTTGATCAGGAGGTTTTCCCCCCGCTTCCCCGTACAGCGGTTGGCGCTTCCGTCCCCGCCGTTCTCCGCCGTATATTTGCTCCGGAACCGGAAATCCAGCAGCGTATGCATGTTCACGTCCGCGTAGAACTGTACGTCTCCGCCGTTCCCGCCGTCGCCGCCGTCCGGTCCCCCGTTCATCACGTACTTTTCCCGGTGGAAAGAAGCGGAACCGTTTCCCCCGTTCCCGGCCTTTGCCGTGATTTTGACCTGATCCACAAAGTTACTCATTCAAACCTCTTCCCGATCCGCTATCCGTTCGCTCAATAGTCCTGCAGTCTTCCTGGAGCGAAGCCAGCAGTCCTTTCCGCGCTAACGAGCTCGGGTCGCTTCCTGTTTCGCAGGACAGCGCACTGTGCTGTCGCTTCCTTCACTCGCCACTGATCACTAAAAAACTACCAACTACAAACTACCAACTACCAGCTGCGCGCAGCGCGCCACTGATCACTGTTCAATTGCGGACGTGTCCAAATCTCCGACCTGTGCCCTTTATGGGTATTTGGGTCACACGTATCCGCAAGCTCAAAGGTCGCAACTCCATACTATGGAGCTTGCTCCCTTTCGCTTGACCTCAGCCATTATGAGATTTCCGCCGCCGGCGGTCATAATGGCTTCGC
>JAEEGL016665682.1_pt1 | contig 11919 bp, 9 predicted proteins | sample 9134231 | NCBI WGS metagenome assembly JAEEGL01 (sample SAMN16246548, study PRJNA631951) | gut metagenome | biome: gut microbiome; feature: rumen; material: fiber-attached | host: Bos | place: Iran: Karaj | collected 2018-10 | reverse complement strand
GCATGAGCAACACCCATACCAAAATCATAGCCTTTATCAGGTTTTTCAGTATTCTATCCATCCATTTCTCCATATAGAAAAGCAGGAAGCTGTCTTTCATTCTCAAAGTGAAACTTTTACAGAAACCATCAGTTTCAAAATATACCGGAGATGATTCAGTAGTTCGTGTCCCTGCAAAATTGAATGGATATGATACAGTCCTGAGCGGAGCTGTTTTTTTTCAAAATAAGAAAATAACTGAAGTCTCTTTTGCTTTAGGTGTCAAGCTTATGGGATCCGTAAAAAATATGTTTTGCGCATGTGATAAACTGCAAACAGTCGACATGTCGGAAGTTGATACGAGTGAAGTTACAGACATGAGTTTCATGTTTGGCGGTTGCAGCACCTTGACATCTCTTGATGTAAGCGGTTTTGATACAGGTAAAGTTACGCTTATGGAATATATGTTTAGCGATTGTAGCAATTTGTCAGTCCTTGATGTAAGCAGTTTTGATACGAGTGAAGTTACCAACATGTTAAATATGTTTTCCGGTTGCAGTGGCTTGACATCACTTGATGTAAGTGGCTTTGACACCGGTAAAGTAAAGGTTATGGCCGGTATGTTTGAGCATTGTAGTGGCTTGACATCTCTTGATGTAAGTCGCTTTAATACAAAGAATGTTACGAGTATGAATTTTATGTTTAATAAATGTGAAAGACTGACAGCTATTAATGTAAGCGGCTTTGATACGAGTAATGTTACGAATATGTACAGTATGTTTAGCGGTTGCAATTCCTTGACATCCCTTGACGTAAGCGGTTTTGACATGAGTAGTGTTGAGGATATGTGCAATATGTTTTCGGGTTGTAGCAACTTGAAAGTCCTTGATGTAAGCGGTTTTGGTATAGGTAATAAAGTTGCTGTTATGGACTCTATGTTTAATGGATGCAGCGGATTGATATCTCTTGATATTAGTGGCTTTGATATGAGGAGTAAAGTCACCGGCGATACTGAGATGTTTCGTGGCTGCACCAATCTCCGCAGGATTAAAACACCAAAATCAATGTCTTCATATGACACTAACTGCCCTTTGCCATTTGAAATGTATGAACTTAAGAATGGCGTCATTCAAACCACGCCATATGCAGATCTGACACAGGCGCCGGTGAACTCAATCCTGGTCGCTCCGAATGATGAGATCATTAATGATTTTGTTTATACGGTTGATGAAGGTAATCATGAGATCATTCTCACGGAATATATTGGTGACACGGAAACTGAAGCTTTATATATCCCTGCCACTATAAGCGGAAACAAGGTTGTATTGAGTGGGGAGCATATATTTAATCATGATTTTGACTCTTCTACCCACACCGGTTCCAATACAACTTTAAGATCAATAATTATTGAACAAGGTGTTATAATCCGCGGAAACGTCAGCGGAATGTTTGCAAACTGTACTTCGCTGATCTATGTTGATATGTCATATGTGGATTTTAGTGAAGCCACAGATCTGTCCTACATGTTTTATGGCTGCATTTCATTAAAATATATCATTTGGAAAAATATTATAATTGCAGGGAACGTGATCAATGTAAGCTATATGTTTTACAATTGTCCTCTTATATCGGAATTGGATCTTAGCGTATTTGATTTTTCCGGAATTACTGGCTGCAGTTGGTTCTTGGGCGGGTGTACCGGTCTTATAAGAATAGATACGCCGACTAATGTGAATACGTCATTGAATATCGCTATACCGGTCGATATGTATGAATATGTCAATGGTGTAGTGGGCAATACTCCTATTTCAAATCTGATGGATGCGCCGGCCGGTTCGGTGATCGTCGTTGAAGGATATGTGGGCGACGTGGCTGATATTGTTTATTCTGAATTTACCCTGGATGATTATGAATGGGAGATTCAGGAAGATGTTATTATTTTACAAAAGTATACCGCTACAGATAAGAGTAATATCACGGTCCCGGCATACGTGGACCATGGGGGCGTAAGATACAGTGTCGCTTTGGATCACTGGGATGAAGGTCAAGGCAGTATTCACATTGCCCGGGGCTTATTTGACAGTCATACCGAACTTATTAATGTAAAATTTGAATCCGGAGTTAAATTTATAAGCTGCTATGGCCTGTTTCTTGATTGTCTTAACCTGAAAAGGGTGATCCTTGTCGGTGTGGATACAAGTGCCTGTACCGATATGGGAAATATGTTTTACGGATGCCACGCTTTGACAGATCTGGATGTGAGCGGCTTTGATACGAGTAAAGTCACCAGTATGAGCGGTATGTTCAGTGGTTGTGCCAGTCTGACCGAATTGGATGTGACCGGGTTTGATACAAGTAATGTTGTTAATATGATGGGTATGTTTGCTGCCTGCAATAATCTTACCAGACTGGATGTCAGCGGTTTTAACACAAGCAAAGTAACCAGTATGAGACTTATGTTCCGCGGATGTTATCAGTTAAAGTCGCTGGATGTAAGCGGCTTTGATACCCGTCTTGTTACCTTGATGGATGAGATGTTCTATGGATGTTCACTGTTGAGCAGACTGGATGTCAGTGGCTTTAATACAAGTCAGGTCACCAATATGAACAGAATGTTTGCGGATTGCTCTAAACTTACCGTACTGGATGTGAGCGGGTTTGATACAGCCAATGTGACTAACATGGCAAATATGTTTTTGGATTGTTCGGGACTTAAAAGACTTGATGTAAGCGGTTTTGTTACCACTAAGGTGACCTCTATGTATTGCATGTTTGCCGGCTGCAGCAGTCTTGTAAGTATTGATATCAGTAATTTTGATACCCAAAATGTCCTGCAGATACATAAGATGTTTTATGGCTGCAGCAGTCTTGAAACACTGGATATAAGACATTTTAATACAAATAAAGTTCTTAGCGATCAATGCTACAGTATGTTTACCGACTGCAGCAGCCTCACTGAACTTAAGCTTTGCGGATTTAATATATCATACCTCAACGGGGATTTCTTTGCCGGCTGCAGCAGCCTTACGGAACTTGACCTGAGCCGGTTCTCGTTTTCGGATATGACAGGCAACAAAACACATAATATATTCAGCGGCTGCGATAATCTGAAAAAGATTAAGACGCCTAAGGCAATAGGCACAGGTAAGATATGTAAGATCCCGCTGCCTCAAAATATGTATAAGTTGTATGTCGGTGGAACGATCGACAAGTCGAAAGGATATACAGATCTGTTAAAGTCACCGATCAATTCCACTCTTGTGACGGAGGATTATGATACCGGCAGTTCCTCCAGCAGTTCGTCCGGTTCTTCCAGCTCTGTGACCAGTTCAAAGAAAAGCACGTCTTCGGATAGCGGGAAGGATTCCACATCTTCGGACAGCAGAAAGACAACTTCGTCGTCGGACAGCAGAAAGACAACTTCGTCGTCAGACAGCGGAAAGACAACTTCGTCTTCAGACAGCGGGAAAGACACGACGTCATCGGAAAGGAAGTCTGATAATACATCATCTGACAGTGATAAGGATACCAGCTCTTCAGGCAGCAGTAAGAAAAAGAGTTCATCTTCGGATGGAAAGGATCCCGGTTCGTCGGGCAGTGATAAAAAAAGCAGTTCTTCGAGTGCTTTGCCTTATTATATTGATTACAGTGATTTAAAGGAAAAGGCAGTCGAAGCTCAGAAGAAGGGCTTTGGTGCCTGGGATGATACTATAGTGCTGAGTCAGTCGGGGAAAGAATTCTTCCTTGAGACTACGCGTCAGGAAGAGCTGCTTACGGTGGTGCGTGGAAACAAATTCACTATTTTAGGCGGTGAAAAGGGATCTTTTGTCTCCGATAACAAAAAGTTTGTATCAGTTTCGAAAAAGGGCGTGGTAAAGGCTAAGAGACATTTCGGAAAGAGGGCCGGAGTGTGCATATCCTACAGGGATGCGGTATCAGGACAGACTGTGAACATAAGGGTCCGTGTCTGGGAACAGGTTCTTTTCAATACCAGGGTTACCAGGGATGATACTCTTTTATATAACGTGGGGTCCCAAAAACTGAAAATGAAAACCGAGATAAACAGATCCTTTGATTTTTCTTCGCTGATATTGCTGAATTCCGATCTGGCAGAACCTGTAAATCCCGGCGTGATCGATAATCTCAGGATGGAGATAGGTGATGACGGGCGATATCATGTCCGGGGGAATACGATAAAGAGAGGAACGGTGAAGTTCCCGTACCGGATATATGGGAAAAAGTTTACGGTGGTGATCAGGGTGAAGTAGGTGTATTTCTATATTGGAATATAAAAAGATTCTTCGGGCTAAAGCCCTAAGAATGACAAAAGGTTGGGGAGTTCCCGGGCTATTATGGCCCGGGAATTTTTTTTGAGAAAATTTATTATGATACTTGACAACACGTAATACCTCGTGATACGATGTACACCATGAAAGGAGGTAAGCAGATGGATGTTCAGTTAAAACGTGGCCTGTTGGATGTATGCGTACTGGCTGCAATTAAAAACGAGGACTCTTACGGATATCAGATCATCAAGGATATGAAGCCGTATCTGACATTATCCGAGTCCACCCTGTATACCATCTTAAAACGACTGGAGACAGGAAAGATGCTGACGGTAAGGAGTGTGGAGCATGAGGGACGCCTCAGAAAGTATTATCACATTACGGCGGATGGTATCGGACGGATCGAGGAATTTAAGGAGGACTGGAAGGATATAGAATCCATATACAGGTTTATTACAAGGGAGGATAAGGACAATGAATAAAGAAGAATTTCTGAATGAGCTTAAGAAAAAGCTGTCCGGTCTGCCTCAGGATGAGCTGAATGAGAGGATATCCTTTTACGAGGAGATGATAGAAGACCGTATGGAGGACGGCATATCCCAGGAGGAGGCCGTGGCAGGGATCGGAACAGTGGATTCGGTGGTAGAGCAGATCATGTCGGAGATACCGCTGGCTGCTTTGGTAAAAGAAAAAGTTAGACCCAAAAGAGACTTGAGAGCCTGGGAGATCGTGCTCTTGATACTTGGAGCACCGGTGTGGGTGCCGCTCCTGTTGTCGTTCGTAGTCATTATGCTTTCGGTATACGTGGTGATCTGGTCTGTGGTGATCTGCTTCTACGCTGTGGAGCTGTCTCTCGTGGCCGGCGCTATCGGAGCTTTTGCGGCGATATTCATGTATCTTGGATCATCTAATCCGGCCGGAGCGATATTCGCTGTAGGAGCATGTTTTATATGCATAGGTCTTTCGATTTTGATGTTTTTCGCGTGTGTTTGGATCACAAAGAGTGTCATAAAACTGACCGGCAGGATATTGCTTGGAATGAAATCTATGTTTGTAGGAAAGGAGAAATAAAAAATGAGCAAGACAAAGAAATGGTTGATAGCAGCAGTACTTCTGATAGTTTTCGGTACTGTAAACTGTGCGGTGGCTTCAGCGGCCCTCGGCTTTAATTTCAACAGACTGGAGACTACGGAGTTCGTGACCAGTACTTATGAAGTGGCGGATGATTTTGAGAATATAGATATCGAAGCCGATACAGAAAAGATAGACTTCATTTATGCAGATGAGGGAGTGTGCAAGGTGGTCTGCGTAGAAGAGAAGAACAACCCCCATATCGTCCGTGTTGAAAATGATACCCTTAAGATCAGTCAGAAACCCGGCGGCTTTAATTTAAACATGGGTGTCGGCCTTCATGAGATGACTATAACGGTTTATCTTCCCAAGGATAGCTTCGGTGACCTGAAGATAGCGGCAGATACAGGAAATGTTAACATTCCGTCTTCCTTTGGATTTGAAAACATAGAGGCTGAATTGAATACAGGAACATTTGAGTGCAGTGCTTCCGCTAATCAACTGGTTTGTCTGGAATCCGACACGGGAGCCGTAAAGCTGTCCGGCATGAATCCGGATACGTTGAGTGTATCAACAGATACAGGTAACATCATTCTGTCGGATATAAAAGCAGCAGAGCTGAGTCTGGAATCGGATACAGGAAAAGCAACTATGACGAATTGCATCGCTGATAATCTGAATGTGATCACCAGTACAGGAAACATTACTTTTGATAAGTGCGATGGAAATGTGATATATGCGGTTTCAGATACGGGAAATATCACCGGTACCCTGCTCAGTGGCAAGATCTTTAATACCGAGAGCGATACGGGAAGAATAGATGTACCGGCATCGACAAATGGCGGAACCTGCGAAATGGCAACCGATACAGGCAATATTCAGATAGAGGTTGTTGAATGATACAGGTAGTATCCGGATAGATGTTGTCCGATGAGTTTTTATAAGAATTATTCTCTAAGTTTGACTGCATTGGCAGCGCGGCGCCTGCGCTCATCCTCCATGGCGGCATAGTGTTTTCTGGTGGTGTTCACATCTTTGTGCCCCAGCACATCGGCCACCAGATAGATGTCGCCGGTCTCACGGTAGAGTGAGGTGCCGTAGGTGGAACGGAGTTTATGAGGAGTGATACGCTTCATTGAGGTAACCAGTGAAGCGTATTTTTTTACCAGATTTTCAACGGCCCGTACCGTCAGTCTTTTGTTCTGCATAGATAAAAAGAGCGCGTTTTCATGGCCGGGGGCGGGATACAGGCAGTCCCTTTCATCCAGGTAATCAAGAAGAGCGTCCTCCACTTCTTCACCGAAGTAGATGACAGTTTCGTAGCCGCCCTTGCGACGTATCTTCATGCCGTTGTTTTTGAAATCCAGGTCGGTTATATCAAGTCCCACGCATTCGGAAACACGGATCCCGGTCCCCAGCAGAAGAGTCATGAGGGCTACATCCCGGAGCTTTGTTTTTTCGTGAAATAGGCGCTGCTTCGGAGTCAGGTCCTCGCCGGATTCCACTGCATCCAGAAGATTGGCCACCTCGTCGGGATCCAGACGGATGATCTCTTTTTCATGGATCTTGGGAGTCTTCACCACCAGCGCCGGATTCTTTTCGATCATCTCGTGAGTATGGAAATACTTATACATGGAGCGCAGAGCGGAAAGCTTTCTGGCTTTGCCGCGCTCGTCGTTTGTAAATTCCTTGCCGTCCTTTTCGTAGTAGGTCAGATATTCCATGTATTCCTCTATATCCGAAGCAGTGATCTGCTCCAGAAGTTCGAAGGGAAAATCTTTTATTTCTTTGTTTTTGAAGGCAGGATTCTTTTCTTTGATAAATTCGAAAAAGACACGCAGGTCATAGGCGTAGGCCAGGCGGGTGCGGGGGAGTGATCTCTCCTCCATGCCCCGGAAAAACTGGCGGCAGAAAGAGGGGAGGCCGGCTACGATCTCCCTCATTTTCTGCGTGTTCTCAATATTCTTTTGTTCGTGATAGGATTTGTCGTTCTGTGCCATGGCCTATATGTGTTTTTTAGTTATTCGATAATGATAGTTAACATTATCAGTATAGGGTGGGGAAATAGATTTGTCAAGTTATGTCAACTCGCTGGTACCACCGAAATGCGGAAAAAGTGGAAATAGATAGTATTGTGGCAGGAATTGGCATTCGCGAAAGCATGCTGAAGCCGGATGGATGATAACGTAGGCGGCCACGGTACTACGGCACCACATTTACGCTTACGGTATAGGAATGTCCGTATGGATCATAGACCTTGACAAAAGTGCTTCCTGTTCTCTTGGGGATCACTGCGAAATCGTCCCTGACCTCGCAGACTGAATCATCCTGAACATCGAAGCAGATGCCGCGGTTTTTCAGGGCATCATCAGTAAGCTCGTATAGACGTCCGCCGCCGGAAACGAAAACAGGTCTTATGGCTACTGCATATAAACCCCGCAGGGAAACATTATAGCTCTCTTTCCCGGGAATGATCCGTTTTCCTGTATAATCCTTCGAAGCTTCTTTATCAGATGCGTCCACGGAAAGAACTGAAGGGATCTGTCGGGAACGGCTTCTTTCCAGCTTGCATTTAAGGTTTTCCGCAGAGTCATCACTGTCGTCCGCCTCGTCTTTAAGGCTGATAACGAAGGGGACTATCCGGTTGGCCCAGATGCCCCAGCGGGTGGATACGTTGCCGGAATAAGCATAGGACAAAAATCGCGGCGTATCTCTTCTTAAATGACCCTGTGCATCCCCACCGAGACCGCAGTTATGACAGCCGCAGAATACGTTGGTGTTGAGCTCGGTTATGCGGGAAAAATTGAGGCCGTCTTCAGATTCAAAGCAGACCAGGCAACTGTTCGATTTAAAACGACGGTTGGTGGCAAGTGCAAGAAATCTGTGACCGGGTTCATAATAAACCACATCCAGGGAATCACAGTCGGAGAATATATATTTTTCGGGATCGTTTTCGGAAACAGAATCGTTATCGGTGGGAGTGTCCGTCCGGTTGAGGGCACAGCCCTTAGATTCGAAGTGGGCCGGCCAGTTCTTATCAGACAGGGAAACTGTCCATAACTGGGTGGTGCGAAGACGGAGATAATCCGCCGTATAGCCATCGACAGTGGCAAAAAGATACAGGGTGTCATCAAGGACCACAAAGGAAGGTTCACCGATGCCCCAGCCGGCGCTGAGGCCGTCATAGTAAAGGATGGGTTCCGGATAGTCACTCCAACCTGCGCCGTCCCATTTCTTATATGGTCCTTCCGGATCCTTTGAGCGTGCCAGAAATACGTTGTTGCAGATGCCGTCCAGGGTATTGTTTATGGTGGAGGTGTAGCCCAGATAATAGTAACCGTCATAAAAAAAGACATCGGGATCACAGACCGACAGATCGTCTTTTGAATTCGGCGTGGCACAAAGAGCCAGTGTTTCCTTTGAAAATGACAGGCCGTTGTCCTCGGAACGGCAGTAACTGATGCAGTCATGGGCGCGGCCTGATGTACCGGGAGCCGACTGCCAGATATGGATCATATTATCGTCGTCTATGATAATGGATGAACCGTAGCGGTAGTCCTTGCCGCTGCCGTGAGCCGGCTTGAAAATGTCACGTCCCTTTCCCGAGACCCTGATGTTTATTTTCTTGTCAGTGTATGAGGTGTCTTCCTCGGATGTGTCATCTATATCATCTGTCTTTACTTCCTCAGAGGAAGTGGGAGAAGCCGAAATTTCAGGCCTGACAGTATGATTCCGGGCGCAGCCGGGCAGGATTAAGAGCAATATGAATAAAAATATGAAGGAAAACTTTTTCATATGCATACTTTACACTAAAGGGCTTATGAAGGTCAATCTAAATTTATCTCTCGGTTTTATCTTTTCCCCTGCAACGATTTATGGTAAAATGGATTGGTATTTTGGAATGAAGGTAATTCTGTGTATTATAATACGACACGAAAGGAAGGTATTTTATGCAGGACAGAAGACGAAGCACCCGTATGGATCTGCAGGTCACACTGCTTCTTCGGGAGGTGGGTATGCACGGATCCCAGGGGGTTATCAATGTTGATGTTTTTGACATTTCCCAGGGAGGATTGGGATTCAACAGTGATTTCGCATTGAGCACCGGCACTACATATGAGGCTGATATACATATCTGGACAGGTGATATCATTCATGCGTTCATCGAGGTGATCAGATGCACCAAGACCGATGACGGCCGTTTTAAATGCGGCGGCGTGTTCATCGGCATGCCTGAGGCAGACTGGTGCAGGATCAGAGTTTACGAGACGTATCAGAAGTTTTCATGACAAGGAGATTTATAAGAAATGGCAGAGTTTAAGATCGGAAGCATCGCAGGCGACGGTATAGGCCCGGAGATAGTCACCCAGGCCAGACGTGTGCTGGATGCCGTGGCTGCAAAATACGGTCACGTATTTACATATGAGGATATTCTTTTGGGAGGAGCATCCATCGATGCCACGGGTAAGCCTCTCACCGATGAGGCCATAGCGGCTGCAAAGAGCTGTGATGCGGTGCTCATGGGTTCCATCGGCGGTGATGCGAAGACGTCCCCCTGGTATAAGCTGGAGCCTTCCCTCCGTCCCGAGGCAGGACTTTTGGGCATCAGAAAGGCGCTTAATCTTTTCGCAAATCTGCGCCCTGCGGTATTGTATCCCCAACTGGCCCAGGCCTGTCCTCTGAAGGAAAGCATCACCGAGGGCGGCTTTGATATGCTGATCATGAGAGAACTGACCGGCGGGCTGTATTTTGGCGAGCGCAAGACCGTGGAGGAAAACGGTGTCAGAAAAGCCATCGATACTCTTACCTACGACGAAAATGAGATCAGACGCATAGCCATAAAGGGCTTTGATATAGCAAAGAAGCGGCGCAATAAGGTGACCAGCGTGGATAAGGCAAATGTGCTGGATTCCTCCAGACTTTGGAGAAAGGTTGTTGAGGAAGTAGCAGCATCTTATCCTGAGGTTGAGCTGGAGCATATGCTGGTGGACAACTGCGCCATGCAGCTTGTAAGAGATCCCAGACAGTTTGATGTGATCCTCACTGAGAACATGTTCGGTGATATTTTGTCCGATGAAGCGTCCATGGTGACAGGCTCTATCGGCATGCTGGCATCGGCTTCATTAAACGATACCAGATTCGGCCTGTACGAGCCTTCACACGGCTCCGCCCCCGACATAGCAGGTCAGGACAAGGCTAACCCCATAGCCACTATTTTGTCCGCATCCATGATGCTCAGATTTTCGCTGGATCTGGATAAGGAAGCTGACGCTGTGGACAAGGCTGTGGACAAGGTGCTCACCGAGGGCTTCAGGACCGGTGATATAGCAAAGCAGGGAGAAGAAACTGTGTCCTGCACAAAGATGGGCGAACTTATAGCAGAGAGGATCTGATCTTTCGATGAGGGAAAAGGCTTTTTCGACCGCATTGAAGTGGGATCGGACAAGGACAATTGAAGGGAAAGGCTTAGCTGTATGAAGGTAAAATGCCAGTATTGCGGATATACTTATGAGATGGAAGAGGATAAATGTCCCGGCTGCGGTGCTCCGAATGAGAGCTCCGTGGCCGGAACTCATATTGTAAAAGATCCTGTGACCATTGAGGAGCTGAAGGAGTGGTATCAGAAGAGAGGTCTGCCTCCCGAAGATGTCACTCGTTTTTTTATAGGCAAGGATTACAAAGGCGCAAAGGCCTTCGGAATATACAGGGACCCGGGCAGCGGGAATGTGGTCGTATATAAAAATAAGGCAGACGGAAGCCGGGCAGTCAGGTATAACGGCCCTGATGAGGCTGTGGCTGTAAGGGAGATCCTGGTCAAATTAAAGGAGACCATCAACCTGCAAAAGAGTAACAACCGCAGTAAACAAAGCTCAGCAAGACCCTCCGGAGGGAAAGGTAAAAAAGGGAAAAAGGTCCGTGATACGTCCATGGCCGTCGGTATCAGCATATTTGCATTTGTGCTCGCATGCCTCATTGCCGTGTCGGATTCTCCGTACAGAGGATATTACAGGTATCATGACAATACCTATTACAATCTGGATAGTTCCTGGTACATGTATGACCCGGCCCTTAACGACTGGACCGGTACCCAGGACCCTTTTGAAGATGGTGACAAGTGGAAGGACTATTACGATTCCAGTTACAGTCCTTCCGAATATAATCAGTACAGCTTCGAGGATACGGAGTTTTATTCCGACTGGGAAGAACGCAAAGCCGAAGAAAGAAACAATGACAATGACAGCGATGACAGCGATTATGACTGGGATTCAGGGGATTCCTGGGATTCTGACGCAGGTGACTGGGATTCGGACTGGTGATCAGCGGTCCACGGACTACAGGCGACGGATATTATGAGAGCTGTATAGTGGGGATCGAGGGAAATATCATAGAACTTTGTGCAGATGATGCGTGATATTTGAGCCCGTCGTGTTTTGGAACGGTGAAATAAATATACTAAAACTTCCCACTTGATGATAAAATAGGCAATTTATGTCATTCTGAGCGCAGCGAAGAATCTTTATAAAGATGACCTTTTTAAAACCTTTAACTCTTTCAAGATCCTTCGTTTCACTCAGGATGACAT